>MDTD01041763.1_pt1 | contig 13687 bp, 11 predicted proteins | sample 811221 | NCBI WGS metagenome assembly MDTD01 (sample SAMN05326646, study PRJNA326480) | marine metagenome | isolation source: seawater | place: Pacific Ocean: South West | collected 2011
TTAAAAGTATATTAAATAATGAAATACAAGCTCAACATAATATAGACAGCTTAGAGGAAAAAAGAATAGAAATAGATATCTCAAAAATGGATTCAAAACAGACGGTTCCTGAAAAAAAAAATTCAGAAAAGGTTAAACAAGATATGTCTACAAATTTATCGATTAAGAATAATTCTTTTCTTTATTTTGGCAATCCTGTTAAGGGAATCATTAGTCAAGAATTTGATTCTAAAAATCACTATGGAATAGACGTAGTAACTGAAAAAGATCAAATTGTTAAATCTTGTTTAGCAGGAACAATAATTTATACAGGGTTTACTCATAAAGATGGATATATTGTTATTGTTAAACACCTAGGAGGGTATATTTCTATTTATAAGCATAATAAAATAGTTTTAAAAAAGATAGGGACAAAAGTTCAATTAGGTGATCCAATTTCTATAATAGGTAATACAGATGAAAATACAGATGGACCACATTTGCATTTTGAATTATGGCATGATCAAAGACCAGTGAATCCAATCGAATATATGTCTTTTAAATAATTCCTTGTAAGGAACAGAGATTTTGATATATTCCTTTCTTTTTTATTAGCTCATTATGAGTTCCTTCTTCCTTAATTTCTCCTTTGGATAAGACTATAATTTTATCCGCATTTTTAATTGTACTTAATCGATGAGCGATTATAATGCTCGTTCTGTCTTTCATTATGTTTTCTAGTGCTTGTTGAACTAATTTTTCAGATTCGGTATCTAATGCAGAGGTAGCCTCATCTAAAATAAGTATTGTAGGATTTTTGAGTATAGCTCTAGCGATACTTATTCTCTGTTTTTGTCCACCAGATAGTTTATTACCTTGTTCGCCTATATTTGTTTCATACCTATCCTCTAATTCTAATATAAATTTTTCAGCGTTAGCAATTTTAGCTGCAGTTTTAATTTCTTCATCTGTAGCGTTTGGCATTCCAAAAGCAATATTTTCTTTAACTGAAGCATTAAAAAGGAACGACTCTTGTGGAACAATACCAATATGATTTCTTAAATTCTTAATTGATACATCTTTAATATTTATATCATCATAAGTTATTTCTCCTTTATTTATATCATAATATCTCTGTAGTAAGTCTGATATGGTTGTCTTTCCACTTCCAGATTCTCCTACAATTGCAACAGTTTTACCAACGGGAATTTCAAAAGAAATGTTCTTTAGTATAGATTCATCATTATAAGAGAAATAGACGTTGTTATACTTGATAGAATTTTTTAATGTTCCTAAATCAATAGGATTTTTAGCCTCATAAATTTTTTCATCTGTTTTAAGAATTTGGTTAATTCTATCTTGTGAGGCACTAGATTTATTCATGTTAGCAATTGATTTAGCAGTATTTGATATGGGTCTAGTTAATTGTGAAAATATTAAAATGAAACCTAAAAATTGTGGTCCGGTTAATGTACTATTATTGGATGGGTCTATAACAAGTATACCTCCAAACCAAACAATTACTAACATAACAATCGTTACTATTAGTTCATTTAATGGTGAGGATAGGTCTCTTTTTCTAAAAGCTTTGGTAATCAATCTTTGATGCTTTAAATTTTCATAACGAAATGATTTAATAATTGATATTCCAGCATTAAAAGCCTTGATTATTCTTATTCCATTTAAACTTTCATCTATTGATGAATATAATTTACCCATTTGTTCTTGTCCTTGTTGTGCGGTTCGTTTTAAACTTTTTCCTATTAATACAATAATTAAAGCTACAAATGGAAGTAAAATCAAAGAAACAACAGTTAAACTAGGGCTCCAATATATTAATAATGACACATTAATTATAATAGCAATTGGCTCTCTAAAAAATAACTCTAACATTGATACAACTGCAATTTCTATTTCACCAACATCACTTTGCATTCTCGCTATTAAATCACCTTTTCGTTCATTATTATAATAGGAAATAGGTAGGCGTATTGCTTTTTCAAAAATTTTATTTCGGACATCTCTTACCACAGACATTCTTAATTGTGATTGAAACCATATTGTAAAGTATCTAAAAACATTTTTACCTAAAAATGCTATGCCAATTGAAATACAAGCTATGAATAAAGCTTCTTTAGGATTTTCTTGCGTTAGTATATTCATTTTATAGTCAAATAATTCTGCTTGATATTTGAAAAAATTTATGAGACCATTTTGTTTAATTGGTATAGTTATAACTTTATCATTTTCATTGAATATTATTTGTAAAAAAGGCACAAATAAAGCCAATGATATTAGATTGAAAATCACATATAATAGATTGAAAAATATAACTAATAGTGTGATTCCTTTATATTTAAAAGTATAACGATATATTTCTATTATCCCTTTCATTAGAAATACAAAGATAACTTTTGTTTTTCCATTTTTATAAAAATGCTTATAAACAATTGTTACTTTTGTAGTTGTGAGTACAATAAGACAAAGCAAAATAGAAGGTATTATACGAGAAGAGTTATCATTGATTTTTCAACATAATTCTCGTGATTTGTGTTTAGGCTCTATGGTTACTGTCACTATAGTCAGGGTGTCAGCAGACCTATCTAACGCTAAGTGTTATTTGAGTATTTTCTCTGGACCTGCAAAGGACAAAGTTCTTAAAAACATTAAACTTAATGCTTCGAGAATCCGAGGCGATATTGGACATAGATTGAAAAACATGAAGTATATTCCTTCATTAACTTTTTATATTGATGACTCGTTAGAGTATGCAAGTAAAATAGATGAACTTTTAAAAAAAGGATAGCCATTAATGTTCCATTCTATATAGCATTTAGATATCTTTCTTTTAAGAGAAAGAAGAATGTGATTAATTTAATAACACAGATTTCTGTGGTCGGAATTTCTGCTATTACTGCATCACTTATAATTTTACTTTCTGCTTTTAATGGAATTGAAGTGATGATTGAGAAGTTATATTCAGAATATGATTCTGATATTACAATTCGTGCAAAAATTGGTAAAACATTCAATGAAAATAGAATCAACATAAATTCATTGTTAGACGTTAATGGGATAGATCAAATTACTAAATCCATAGAGGAAGATGTTATTTTAAAACATCAGAATAAATGGTCTAATGCTAGTCTGATTGGTGTTGAAAAAAGTTTTTTGAAAATGTCAAAAATGAAACATCATATGGTTGATGGTTCTCCATATTTAAATATTGAAGGACAATATTGTTCTTTGATAGGGGCATCTCTTTTAGATAAACTTAATGGATATATCCCTCAAGAGGATGGCTATGAATCATTGGTTTGTTATTACCCTAAACGTAACTTAAAGATAAGACTTGGAAAGCAACCATTTAAAGCAGAAGTAATTAAGGTGGCAGGGAGATTTAATTTTAATAGACAAGTTAATCAAGAGTCATTTATTGTGCCATTAGATCTAGCAAGAAAAATGATGGATTATGCAAATCATATTTCTGCTATTTATATTAATTGTTCTATGAATAAATCACAAATCAAAAAGGATGTGGCTAATATAGTAGGGGATGAATTTATTGTAAAGACCAATTATGAAAAAAATGAACTTATATATAAGACAAGTAAATCTGAGAAAATAATTGTGCTTATAATATTGTTATTTATTTTTATTCTTGCCGCCTTTAATCTAGTCGCTTCATTAAATATGCTATTTGTTGAGAAGTTACAGAATATAAAGACTATGATTAGTCTAGGTGCTAGTCGTAAGTTTATTTTTAAAATTTTCTTTTATGAGGGCTTATTAATTTCGGGTAAAGGAATTATTATTGGATCTATTCTAGGTTATTTTATATGTTTTTTACAGATGCATTTTGAATTAATAAACATGCCAAGCTCTGGAGGACAAGCTTTCCCTATAAATGTTTCATTTTTTGATAGTGTTCTTATTCTATCATTGGTTTCTGTATTGAGTATAGTATTCTCATATATACCTGTTAAATATTTGATTAAAAAAAATATTAGAAGTTGAGTAAACTATAGATTTATTATCATCCTATAAAAAAAGATATATTCAATTACATTTTTTTATTTTTTCTTGTTAATAATTAATGTAAAAGCAATATATTTGCCCCAAAAATTTAGAACTTAATTTTAAAAAAAACCGGTTATAATGTCCAATATTAAAGGTAAAATATCGCAGGTAATAGGCCCTGTTTGTGATGTGAGTTTCGAAAAGGGAGTTGAACTCCCAAAAATTTTTGATGCACTATATGTAACAAAAGAAGATGGTACACGTGTTGTTCTTGAAGTACAAGCTCATGTAGGGGAGAATTCTGTTAGAGCTATTTCGATGGATTCTACTGATGGATTTACTAGAGGAATGGAAGTTTCTTCTACTGGTTCTGCAATTAAAATGCCAACAGGCGATAAAATTAAAGGACGTTTATTTAACGTTGTTGGAGAAGCTATTGATGGTATAAATGAAATACAAAATGAAGATGGTATGCCAATTCATCGTGAAGCTCCAAAATTCCAAGATTTATCTACTTCTACGGAGGTTCTTTTCACAGGTATTAAAGTTATAGATTTAATCGAGCCATATGCTAAAGGAGGTAAAATTGGATTATTTGGCGGGGCAGGAGTTGGTAAGACTGTCTTGATTCAAGAATTAATTAATAATATTGCAAAAGGGCACGGTGGTTTATCTGTTTTTGCCGGAGTTGGTGAACGTACTCGAGAAGGTAATGACCTACTTCGTGAGATGCTTGAGTCAGGTATTATTAAATATGGTGAAGATTTCATGAAATCTATGGAAGAAGGTGGATGGGATCTTTCTAAAGTTGATTTAAATGAAATGAAGGAATCAAAGGCTACTTTCGTTTTTGGTCAAATGAATGAGCCTCCAGGGGCACGTGCTCGTGTTGCATTATCTGGATTAACTTTAGCTGAGTATTATCGAGAAGGAGAAGGAGAAGGTCAAGGAAAAGATATTCTTTTCTTTGTTGATAATATCTTCCGTTTTACACAAGCTGGTTCAGAAGTTTCAGCTCTATTAGGTCGAATGCCATCAGCAGTAGGTTATCAACCAACATTAGCTACTGAAATGGGACAGATGCAAGAGCGCATTACTTCTACCAAAAATGGATCAATTACATCTGTTCAAGCTGTTTATGTTCCTGCAGATGACCTTACTGACCCAGCACCAGCGAACACATTTGCGCATTTGGATGCAACAACAGTATTGTCTCGTAAGATAGCGGAGTTAGGTATTTATCCTGCTGTAGACCCACTAGATTCAACTTCAAGAATTCTTACACCTGAGATTGTTGGTTCAGAACATTATGATTGTGCTGAAAGAGTTAAAGTAACTTTGCAGCGTTATAAAGAGTTACAAGATATTATTGCAATTTTGGGTATGGATGAATTATCAGAGGAAGATAAACTAATTGTGCATAGAGCACGTCGTGTTCAACGTTTTCTTTCTCAACCTTTTCATGTTGCAGAGCAATTTACAGGTTTAAAAGGAGTATTAGTTGATATTCAAGATACCATTAAAGCTTTTAATGGAATACTTGACGGTGAATATGATCAGTATCCAGAGGCTGCGTTTAATTTAAAAGGAGGTATTGAAGACGTTATTCAAGCTGGAGAAAAAATGTTAGCTGAGGCTTAATGTTAAAAAATAATTTTTATGCATTTAGAAATAATAACACCTGAGTCACAGATATTTTCTGGAGAAGCTGAAGCGGTAAAATTTCCAGGTTTAGATGGAACTTTTCAAGTTTTACAAAATCACTCTTCAATTATTTCTGCCCTTTCAAAGGGAGAAATCAAAGTTGATTTAATCAATTCATTTAAAAAAGATAGTGAAACTAGTGATTTAATTCAAGTAGACACTTCTAATGATCGACTTATCAGAATTGAAATTAATGGTGGTGTTATGGAAATGTTAAATAATAAAGTTATTGTTCTCGCAGAATAATATTTAATATAACAAATATGAATAGAGGGAGTTGGTCTACCATTTCCCTCTTTTTTTATTAAATTCGATAGTTTAGTTATTTTTACTTTTTTATATAAGTAAATGAATATATTCGACCAAATAGACACCAAGAATATACCTCAACATATTGCTATTATTATGGATGGTAATGGAAGGTGGGCAAATAAACAGGGTCATGATAGATTATTTGGTCACAATAATGGAGTTGAGTCTGTTCGAGAAACAATTAAAGCGGGAAATAAAATTAATTTAAAGTACTTAACTTTATATGCTTTTTCAACTGAGAATTGGAATCGTCCTAAATCAGAAGTAGACGGTTTAATGGAATTATTGGTCCGTACTATTGCAAATGAAATTGAAGAACTTCATGAAAATAATGTTAAGATTAACACTATTGGTAATATCAAAGGATTACCAATTTCTTGTGAGAAAGAATTAAACCAAGCTTGCATTAAAACAAAAAATAATAGTGGATTAAATTTAATTTTAGCTTTGAATTACAGTTCCCGATGGGAATTGACTGATGTTGTTAAAAAAATTGCATATAAAGTTGAATCAGGCTCAATTAAAGTTCCTCAAATAAATGAAGAATTGATTATCAGTGAGTTGAATACATCAGACATTCCTGATCCAGAACTATTGATTCGAACAAGTGGAGAACATAGAATTAGTAATTTTTTACTTTGGCAAATAGCATATTCTGAATTATATTTTACAGATATTCTTTGGCCAGAATTTAAGGAGAAAGATTTGTATGAAGCCATTATAAACTATCAATCTCGAGAGAGAAGATTTGGGAAAGTTTTGAATAAATAGGAGAAAATAAATGAGAAAACAAATCCACTTATTAATAATATTTTTATATTTAATTGTAGGATTTTCTTCTGCCCAAGGTCCAACAAAAATTGGAAGTTTAGATATTGATTATAGAAGACCAAAGACATATGAGATTGGTCCAATTCGTATTGATGGAGCAGACAATTATGATCATAATGCAATTAAATTATTAGCTGGTTTACGTCAGGGACAATCAATAATGATCCCTGGTGAAAAAATTTCAAAAGCGGTTAAAAATCTATGGAATGAAGGTATTTTTTCTAATGTTGAAATTTTTGCAGAAAAAGAAATATCAGGTGTTATATATCTTGTAATTAAATTAGAATCAAGAAATAAACTTTCTAGGTTTAAGTTTACAGGTATAAATAGAAGAGAAGCAGATAAAATAAGAGAAGAAATTTCACTTTTCTCTGGTAAGACAATAACAGAAAATTTAGTTTTTGAAACAGAGAGTAAAATCAAGGGATATTTTAGAGAAAAAGGTCATTATTCTGTCGCTGTAGATATACAACGTAGTATAGATAATTTAATGAATAACTCTGAAATTTTTGTTATAAATATTATCAAGAACCCTAAAGTTAAAATTGGTAAGTTATCTTTTTCTGGTAATAAGTCTCTTAAGACATGGAGACTTCGTCTTGCGATGAAGGATACCAAGCAGAAGGCATTTTGGAGGTTTTTTAAGCGATCTAAGTTCTCAGAAACAGCTTACAAGAGAGATAAACAAGCTATTTTAGAAAAGTTTGGCACTAAAGGTTTAAGAGATGCTGCTATAATATTTGATACAGTTTATTTACAAAATAGTAGAAATTTAAATATTAATATTAAGATTGATGAAGGTGAAAAATATTACTTTGGTAATATTGAGTGGATTGGAAATTCTAAGTTTCGTTCATCTTTCTTAGATACTGTTCTAGGCATTAAAAGAGGCGATTTATATAATAAGGAACTTTTAGATACTCGTTTATTTATGAGTCAAGATGGTCGTGATGTTTCATCTTTATATATGGATAGAGGTTATTTGTTCTTTCAAGTTGTTCCTGTCGAAAAAAGTGTTGAAGATAATTACATCAATTATCAGATGAGAATTATTGAGGGAAAAGAGGCACGTGTTAAACGTATAATAATTAAGGGTAACACAAAAACAAATGATCATGTTATTCGTCGAGAAATTAGAACTAAGCCCGGAGATTTGTTTAATCGTAATGATATAATTAGAACACAACGAGAGCTCGCTCAATTAGGTTATTTTGATGAGCAAGGATTTCAGATTAATCCTCTGCCCAATCCTCAAGATGGAACAGTAGATATTGAATATACTGTTGTAGAGAAATCATCAGATCAAATTGAACTTTCTGGCGGTTATGGTGGAACAGGAGTAAATGGTAGAGGAAGTATTATTGGCACATTAGGTTTGACGTTTAATAATTTTTCTATGCGAAATATTTTAAAACCTGGCGCTTGGTCTCCATTACCTGGTGGGGATGGACAAAAATTATCAATTAGGGCTCAAACTAGCGGGAGATTTTTTCAAAGCTATAATTTATCTTTTTCTGAGCCTTGGCTTGGTGGTAAAAAACCAAATTCATTAACCTTATGGGGAAATCATACTGGATTAGGTAATGGTTATCTTAGGTCAAATGACAATTATGCAGGTCTTTCTATCACTGGTGTTGGTATTGGCTTTGGGCGCAGAAAGAAATGGCCAGATGATTGGTTCCAGGCTTATTACGAGTTGAGTTATCAATATTATGATGTCATTGATGATACCAGGTTTGGAATTTTTTCTAATGGTCATGCAAACGATATCGCTTTAAAATATGTATTACAGAGGAGTAGTGTAAGTGCACCTATATACCCTCAAAATGGTTCTAATATTAAGTTTACTGCAAAGTCTACCCTTCCATATTCATATTTTGATGGAGTTGATAATTATGATGATTTTTCTAATCAACAACGATATAAATATTTAGAATATTATAAGATTAAAATTACAGGAGAGTGGTATTTTCCACTTACCAATGATAAGAAATTAGTATTAATGCCTAGAGTTGGATTTGGCTTTTTAGGAGCTTATAATAAATCTAAGGGGTTAACACCTTTTGAAAGATTTTCTCTTGGTGGTTCTGGCTTAACAGGAACAAATCAAATTGGAGGAAGAGAAATTATAGCTTTGCGTGGTTATGAAGATGGGGCTGTAAGTTCGAGTGCTAGTGATGCATTAATTGCTAAGTATACCTTAGAGTTACGTTATCCTATCTCATTAAACCCATCTGCTACTTTCTTTGTGATTGGTTTTGTTGAAGCTGGGAACTCTTATCCATCTTTTGAAAAATTTAACCCTTTTAATGTTAAAAGATCAGCAGGAATAGGAATACGTGTTTTCCTACCAATGTTTGGTATGCTAGGATTAGATTATGGTTTTGGATTTGATAAATTGGATCCATGGGCATCTGGTTTTGGAGGAATTTCTGATTTAGACATTGATGCTAAAGGGTTTCATCCTAAGCTTAATTTTACAATTGGTATGAATTTAGGTGAGCTATAATTTAATCGTATCACAATAAAAATATTATTTTTGCCGTTCCATTAGAAAAAGTTAAAAATATGAAGACGATTCTTTTATTGATGGGTTTAATTTTTGGCATATCATTTGCATATTGTCAGAAGTACGCTTACATTGATTCTGATTATATTTTGTCTAATGTGCCTGCCTATTCAGATGCTAAAGCAAAATTGGATAAACTAGCAGATAGATGGACAAAAGAAATAGAACAGAGGTATCAAGTTCTATCTATGAAGAAAGAAAACTTTGCGCGTGAAGAAGTTCTCCTTCCTAAAGAAGAGAAGAAAAAAAGAAAAGAAGAAATAGAGACATTAGAGTTAGAAGCAATGCAAATGCAAAAGTTACGTTTTGGTGTTAATGGTGATTATTTTCAAAAACGACAAGAACTAATTAAGCCAATTCAGGATCAAGTTTATGATGCCATGCAGGATGTAGCTTCTAAAAGAAATTATGCTTTTGTTTTTGATAAAGCAAACCAAAGTAATTTAGTTTTTGCCGATGTTAAATTTGATATAAGTAATAATGTCCTAAAGAAAATGGGATTCTCAGTTAAATAAATAAAAAGAATAAAAAATGAAGAAAATTTTATTAATAGTTTCGTTAGTTGTTTTTGGAGTTAATCCATTATTCTCTCAAACAAAATTAGCTCATGTTAATTCACAAAAATTATTGGATACTTTACCATCTCGAAAAGCAGCAATAATTAAGTTACAAGAGTTTGAGACAAATGGAGTAAAAGAACTTAAAGAGATGGAAGCAGATTTCAATGAAGCATATGCTAAGTATGAAAATGGAAAAGCAGATATGTCGCCTGTTATAATTAAAATTGAAGAAGAAAAATTAATGAAGAAGCAACAGGCACTTCAAGAAAGAGAGCAGTCACTTAATTCTGAAATGCAGGCTTATTCTCAAGAATTGAACACACCAATTTTAGGAATGGTTCAAAAGGCAGTTAAGATTGTAGCTGAGCGTTTAAAAATAGATTATGTAATAGATGAGTCTGTAACATTATATTTTGAAGCAGGCACTGATATAACAAAAGATGTTATTAATGAACTTCTTAAAATGGATAAATAATAAGATTTTAATTATTTACAAAAGGCTATCTAATTAGATAGCCTTTTTTGTTGTATCATAGGTTTTTTATTAGCTTTGATTATATGGGTCCTATTGGTGTATTTGATTCTGGTTATGGTGGATTGACAATTCTTAAGGATATAAAGGAAAAACTACCTAGTTATAACTTTATATATCTAGGAGATAATGCACGTGCACCTTATGGTACAAAATCATTTGATTTGGTTTACAAGTATACTTTACAAGCAGTAAAAGATTTATTTCAAAGAAATTGTGAATTAGTTATTTTAGCGTGTAATACTTCATCAGCTAAAGCATTACGATCAATTCAACAAAAAGACTTGCAAATTATTGCTCCAAACAAACGTGTTCTTGGAGTTATTAGACCCAGTACTGAAATTATAGGAGAATTAACAAAAAGTAATAGTGTTGGTTTATTAGCAACTCAAGGTACTGTGACTTCAAATTCATATGTTATAGAACTTAAAAAGTTTTCACCTTTAACAAAAATTCATCAGCATGCTTGTCCATTGTGGGTTTCATTAATTGAGAATAATAAGCATTGTTCTATTTCGGGAAAAGAAATTATTAAAAATGATATTGAAATTTTATTAGAAAAAGATTCAAATATGGATTTAATTGTTTTAGGATGTACCCATTACCCTATTGTTAAAGAATATATTCAATCTATTGTTCCTAAACATGTAAATGTGATCTCACAAGGACAAATTGTTGCAGATAGGTTATTTGATTATCTCAATAGACATAAAGATATTGAGTCTAGATGTTCTAAAGAAAGTAAAATATTATATTTAACTACTGGAGATATAGATGAGTTTAATGATAATGCGAGTAATTATATTGGTGAGCAAATAAATTCTTCGCATATCAATTTAGGAACTTAATCAAACTATTTTAAAATTACAATTATGAAATTAACAGTATTTTTTATCGTCTTCTCGTTTTTTGGATTAAGTCAAGTTCAATTCTCTCTCAATACAAAGGGAGATATAATTGAGATTCTTAAATTATCCAAGCAAAATTCTGCTAAATCTAAACTTGAGTTGAAGGAAATATATCCTATATATCAATTCAATGGGGTCGAATATGTTTCGATAATTGCAAAGGTAAACTCAAGCTATAATAGGTTCGATTTAGAGAACCAAAATGTTATGGTAGGGTCTAAAATAAATGATATTTTAAGTCTTAAATGGCCATTGGATAATTTAGAGGATATACTTACATGTAATCAATTTTCCTATGTTAAAGTAGCAGGGAAAATTAAACCGCTATTAAATAAGGTTCCAAAAGCTACAAGAGCCGATAGTGTTTGGAAGGGCTTTGATCTTCCAAAAGGCTACACAGGTAAAGATGTTATAATTGGTATAACAGACTGGGGTTTTGACTATTCTCATCCGATGTTTTATGATACATTGTTACAGGATACTAGAATATTAGCAGCATGGGATCAATATAAAGCATCTGGTCCTTCTCCGGCAGGTTATAGTTATGGAACAGAGTATAATAATCCTAATGATCTAATTACTGCAGCGGTTGATACTGCAAATATATATTCATATTCAACCCACGGTTCACATGTTGCAGGTATTGCTGGTGGTTCAGGTGGAGGCACACCATATCGAGGAATAGGATTTGAATGTGATTTTTTATTTGCTACATTTCTAGTAGATGAAGGTGCTGTGTTGGATGCATGGCAATGGATGAATGATAAGGCTATTCTAGAAGGTAAACGACTAGTTGTTAATATGAGCTGGGGGCTATATCATATGGATGCTTTAGATGGAACTTCTTTACTTAGTCAAGCTATTGATGCTTATTCAGATCAAAATGTTGTTTTTGTTACATCTGCAGGTAATAATGGAGATACACCTTTTCACATAAAGAAATCTTTTTTTGGAGATACTATTAAAACAAGAGTTAATTTTTATTCTAATCCTAATTTAGAGACGTTATGGGGTCAAAGTATTCACATTTGGGGAGAAATTGGTAATGAAATTTCTTCTTCTATTCAAATTCTAGATTTATCAAACCAATTGTTAATACAATCACCTTGGTATAATACGATAAGTACTATTAATTATGTTGACTCATTTATTGTTGTCCCTTCAACTTCAGATACTATATATTTTAATCTATCGGCAGAAGATATGTATCCAACAAATAATTGTCCTCAAATGAGATTAAGAGTAAAAAAACCTTCTTCTAATTATAGAATAATTTTACTTTCAACTGCTCCATCTGGTATTGTCCATTATTGGAATGTAACTGAATTAACAAATGATGTGGGTAATTGGGGTATGTCTTTTGCTTCTATTGGACCAGGATATATTTCTGGTGATAATGATTATGGTATAGGTGCACCAGCTTGTACTCATTCTGTTATTAGTGTAGCAGCATATTCTGCTGAGTATTATACTATGACAGGGTTTGAGGTTGGTGGTCAATTGGCATATTTTTCTAGTATAGGGCCTTTAATTACAGATTCCTTAAAGCCTGATATTGCAGCTCCAGGTGTTAGTGTTAAGTCTTCTATTTCTTCATATACAGATGATTCTTATAATCCTGTTACATCTGTAAATTTTAATGGTAGAAATTATCCATTTGCAGCTCTTAGTGGTACATCTATGTCTTCACCCGCAACAGCAGGAGTTGTAGCGTTAATTTTAGAGGCTAATCCTTATCTTTCTCCTGAACAAGTAAAACATATTATTATACAGACATCTCGTAAAGATGATGATACAGGTATGATTCCTAGTTTCGGTTCTACTGTTTGGGGTTGGGGTAAGGTGAATGCATATGCCGCTGTTAAAATGGCATTAAATACTATTGGTCTCTCTCAATTAGATGAGAATCTAGAATGGAATATTTATCCAAATCCTGTAAATAAAAGTTTATCAATTTCAGGAATCAAAAAAAATAATTTATATGCCGAAATTATTGATCTTCAAGGAAAAGTGATAAAGATAGAATTGGTTAATAATAGAATTGATGTTAATTCAATTAAATCTGGGATTTATTTTTTAAGGTTGATTCGTGAAGGTAGAGTTGAACAAAAAAAGTTTGTTAAGCTTTAATTTATGGAATTATCAGCTAAAGAACTAAAACAATATAGTCGTCATATCCTTTTAAAGGAGATTGGTACTTCGGGACAGCAAAAATTAAAGAATTCAAGTGTTTTAGTTATTGGTGCAGGAGGTTTAGGTTGTCCAATTTTAA
>MDTD01162351.1_pt1 | contig 13687 bp, 11 predicted proteins | sample 811221 | NCBI WGS metagenome assembly MDTD01 (sample SAMN05326646, study PRJNA326480) | marine metagenome | isolation source: seawater | place: Pacific Ocean: South West | collected 2011
CACCAGAATTAATAACATTTTTTTTTATGTATTCTCTGATTTTAAAATCCTCAATTAAATAATTACCAAAATTCTTTTTATTGGCATACCACACTGAATCCCAGCCTCTATTAATACCTAATCTTAAACCTACCGGATTAACTTTTTGACCCATGTTTTTCCTCTTTTTTATTTAATTCTTTTAATATAATAGTCAAATTTGAATATGGTTTTTTAATTGGTGCAGCTCTTCCTTTTGCTCTTGGTCTAAATCTTTTCATCATAATTTGTTTTCCACAATAAGCTTCCTTTATAAAAAGTTTATCAATATCATATTGGAAATTATTTTCTGCATTGGCAATTGCTGATGATAATGTTTTTTTAACATCTATAGAAATTCTTTTATCAGAAAATGATAAATCTCTAACAGCAATGTCTACTTTTTTCCCAACAATGGATTTTAAAATTGGTTTTAGTTTTCTTGTGCTTGATCTAACATTTTTATTCACTGATTTAACTAATTTAGCTGTTACTTTTTCTTTATTCTTCATTGTTATTTTTTATCTTCACTTTTTGTTGTACTTTCATCTTTTGCTTTTTTATCTGCTGGAGTATGTCCAAAAAATTGTCTTGTTGGAGCAAACTCACCAAATTTATGGCCAACCATATCCTCAGACACAGTAATTGGTATGAATTTTTTTCCATTGTAAATTAAAAAACTAATCCCTACAAAATCAGGTATTATTGTAGATTTTCTTGACCATATTTTAATAGGTTTTTTATTTGTTTCGTTTTTTTGTTTATCGACTTTCTTTATGACACTTTCTTCAACAAACGGTCCTTTCCAAACTGATCTAGACATTTTATTTTTTCTTTCGAGCCTTTCTTTTGCTAATTATGAATTTATCTGTCCTTTTATTATCTCTAGTTTTTAATCCTTTTGCTGATTGGCCTTTAGGAGATACCGGGTGTCTTCCTCCTGCTGATTTTCCTTCGCCTCCACCATGTGGATGATCAACTGGATTTTTTACAACCCCTCTTGTATGGGGTCTTATTCCTAGCCATCTAGATCTTCCAGCTTTACCAATTTTAATATTTTTTTGGTCAGGATTAGAAAGAACTCCTATTGTCGCCATACATCTTGAATCAATCTTCCTTACTTCTCCAGATGTCATTTTGATCAATGAGTAATTACCATCAACTCCTGCAATTGTTACTGATGTACCAGCCGATCTTGCAATTTTTCCTCCAGCTCCAGGATTAAGTTCAACATTATGTATCTCAATTCCAGCAGGTATGTCTCTAAGCGGCATGCAATTACCTACTTTTATTTCGATATTAGAGCCGTTTTTGATTTTATCACCAATTTTTATGTTTTGAGGAGCTAAATAATAGTATCTTTTATTATCTTCAAATTTAACTAACATAATATGACATGATCTATTAGGGTCGTACTCAATTCTTTCAACCTCGCCTTCTGAAGTTTCTTTCCTGTAAAAATCTACATTTCTATATTTATGTTTATGACCCCCGCCATGATTTCTTGAAGTAATTCTCCCCAAATTATTTCTACCTTTAGATGATTTATTAGGTGATGTTAAAGATTTAAAAGGTTTGCCTTTCCATAAATTACTCCTATCAATTAAAATCGTGCCTCTAGTTGATTTGGTATAAGGTTTAAAAGATTTTAAAGTCATTATTATATCCCTGCGGTTAAGTCTATTGTTTGTCCTTTTTTAAGAGTTACTATTGCCTTTTTATATCCTTTAACTTTTACTCTTCTACCTCTTGTAATTTTATCTCTAGGTTGCTTATTAATAATATTTATTTTTGTAACGTTGACTTTAAAAATTTTTTCTATACTTTTTTTAAGGCTCAATTTGTTGGATTTATTTGGAACTTTAAATACAATCTTGTTTTGTTCTGATAAAGTGGTTGATTTTTCAGTCACCACTGGACATAAAACTTTATCGTATAAGTGAACTTTAAGCATATTTCTTTTCTAACTCCTTAATTGATGTCTCTGTAAAGATAATTTTTCTGAATTTAATAATATCAAAACTACTAAAATGATTCACATCAGTAATTTTTATATTTGGTATATTTTTTAATGACATATAGGTTTTCTCTTTAGATATTTTGTCAAGAATTATCAGTGAATTCTTTGCATCATGTTTTGACAATAGTTTATACATTTCTTTAGTCTTTGAGATTTTAGAAGTAAAATCTGAAAAAATTAATAAATTTTTATTTAAATTTTTTTCGGTTATAAGTGAAGATATGCTTAATTTTTTTTCACTCTTATTTACTTTTCTTATTTTATATGCGTTTTGACCTTTTGGTCCATGCGCAACACCACCACCAACGAAGATAGGTGCTTTTCTGCTAGCATGTCTCGCATTACCAGTTCCTTTTTGAGCATATATTTTCGATGTTGAGCCAATTATTTCATTTTTTTGTTTAGTTTTAGATCTCCTGCCTTTATAGTTTGAATTTTGTTTATATAATAACCCACTTACTAATTTATAATTTACTTTTGCAGAAATAATTTTATCAAGAACTTCTATTGATGTTTTTTTTCCGTCTAGATTAATTTTTTCAATTTTCATTTTTATTTCTTTTTCTTTTCAGTAATCTTCTTTAATCTCTCTAATTTTTCAATTTTTTCACTTATAGTTAATTTACGCACATTTTTTACAGATTTTTTGACAAGGACTTGAGTATTTTTTGATCCTGGTATCGAGCCTTTAATAAACAGCAAATTGTTATCTATATCAGATTTTATTATTTCTATATTTTGAATCGTTCTAATTTTATCCCCCATATGACCTGCCATTTTTTTTCCTTTAAAAACTTTTCCTGGATCTTGTCTTTGACCTGTAGAACCATGAGATCTGTGTGAAATGGAAACACCATGTGTTGCCCTTAAACCGCTAAAATTATGACGTTTCATACCACCAGCGAAACCTTTTCCAATTGTTCTTGATTTTATATCTACAAATTTTATATCTTTAAAAATTTCTAGTCCGAATTCATTTCCCTCTTTAAAATTTTCAGAACTTTTAACTCTGAATTCTTTTAATACTTTTTTTGGTTCTGTATTTTTTTTAGTAAAATAACCTTTCATAGCCTTACTCAATTTTGAATTTTTAATTTTTCCAAATCCAAGTTGAATTGCCGTGTATCCCCTAATGTCAGAATTGATAACATTGATTATACGGCCTTTTTCCATTTTCAATACAGTTACAGGTATAGATTGACCAGTTTTATAAAACTCTCTTGTCATTCCAATTTTTTTTCCTAATAATCCAATTTCATTCATTTTATTTATATTTTTATTTCCACATCAACTCCAGAAGCTAAATCTAATTTCATTAAAGCTTCAACAGTTTGAGGTGTTGGTTCAATAATATCAATTAATCTTTTATGTGTTCTCGTTTCAAATTGTTCCCTGCTTTTTTTATCTATATGTGGTGATCTAAGAACAGTATATCTCTCAATTTTTGTTGGTAAAGGTATCGGCCCCTTTATATTCGCTCCGGTTCTTTTCACTGTGTTTACTATCTCCTCAGTAGATTGATCTAAAACTTTATTATCGTATGCTCTTAATTTAATTCTGATATTTTGTTTTTGCATAAATTTATCCAGTTTTTTTAGTTACTTCGTCTTGAACATTCTGAGGTACTTTTGCATAATGATCAAAAAACATTGAGTATTGAGCCCTGCCTTGAGACATTGATCTAAGATTGTTTATGTATCCAAACATATTAGCTAAAGGTACCATCGCTGTGATTACGGTAGCATTACCTCTTTGCTCTTGTGTATTGATTTGACCTCTTCTACTATTTAAATCACCAATCACATCTCCCATATAATCTTCAGGTGTCACAACCTCAACTCTCATGACAGGTTCTAAAAGTTTTAAATTTGCTTTAGTACAAGCTTCTTTGAAACACTGTCGAGAGGCAAGTTCAAATGCTAATACGCTTGAGTCTACATCGTGATGTAACCCATCTAAAATTGTTACCTTGTAATCAATGATTGGAAATCCTGCTAAAATTCCATTATCTGCTACGGACTCTACTCCTTTTTCTACTCCAGGAATAAATTCTTTTGGGATTGCTCCGCCTTTTATTTTACTTTCAATTTCCCTACCTTTTCCAGGATCTAACGGTTCAACTGAAAGCTTGACTCTAGCAAATTGCCCTGCTCCACCACTTTGTTTCTTGTGGGTGTAATCAAATTCTGTAGCTTTTTCGATTGTTTCTCTATAGGCAACTTGTGGTGCGCCTACATTAGCTTCAACCTTAAATTCTCTTTTCATTCGATCTACGATTATATCTAGATGTAGCTCACCCATACCTTTAATTATGGTTTGACCAGACTCTTCGTCTGAACTTACTCTGAAGGATGGATCTTCTTTAGCAAGCCTTCCTAAAGCCTCACCCATTTTTTCTTGATCACCTTTTGTTTTAGGCTCAACAGCAATTTCAATTACAGGATCTGGAAATTCCATTGGCTCGAGTAAAACTGGATTATCCTCGTCAGATAATGTATGTCCGGTAATTGTATTTTTAAGACCTGCAAGAGCTACAATATCACCCGAATTTGCTTCTTTAATATCTTCTCTTGAGTTAGCATGCATCAGAAGCATTCTACCCACTCTTTCCTCTTTATCTTTAGAAGTATTGTAAATGGCTGTTCCAGTTTTAACTGTGCCTGAATATACTCTGATAAATGTGAGGGACCCTACAAAAGGGTCATTTGCTACTTTAAAAGCAAGAGCAGAAAAAGGTGTATTATCCTCAAATTTCATTACTATTTCCTCTTCAGAATTAGGTTTAGTTCCTTTAATTGAGCCAATATCTTTCGGACTAGGAAGATAATCAACAACTGCATCTAATAATGGTTGCACACCTTTGTTTTTAAATGCTGACCCAGTTAGAACTGGAACAAAATCGAAATTTAAACAACCCATCCTAACACATTTAATCAACTCTTCATTCGAAATTGAGTCTCCATTTAAATAGCTCTCCATTAATTTTTCATCTTGCTCAACTGCGGTCTCAACAAGTTCTTTTCTATATTTTTCAGTGATTTCCTGTAAGTCTGAAGGTATATCTTTTTCTTCCCACTCAGCGCCGAGATCTTCATTTTTCCAAACAATTGCTTTCATTTTAATTAGGTCTACAACTCCTTTTAATTCTGCTTCGATACCAATAGGTATTTGCATAACTAAAGGTTTTGCTCCAAGTCTATCTTTAATCATTTCCACACATCTAAAAAAGTCAGCACCAGTTCTATCAAGTTTATTAACAAAACAAATTCTAGGCACTTTATATTTATCTGCTTGTCTCCATACAGTTTCTGATTGAGGTTCTACACCAGCTACACCGTCGAATACTGCTACAGCGCCATCTAAAACTTTCAATGATCTTTCTACTTCGATTGTAAAATCTACGTGACCGGGTGTATCAATGATGTTAATTCTGTGATCTTTCCAAAAACATGTTGTTGCAGCAGAAGTAATTGTTATTCCTCTTTCTTGCTCTTGTTCCATCCAGTCCATAGTTGCTGCACCGTCATGAACTTCTCCGATTTTATGACTTTTTCCAGTATAATATAAAATTCTTTCCGTAGTAGTTGTTTTCCCAGCATCTATATGTGCCATGATACCAATATTTCTATATTTATCTAAAGTATGTGTTCTACTCATTAATTTTTACCATCTAAAATGTGCAAAGGCTTTATTTGACTCCGCCATTTTGTGTGTATCCTCTTTTTTTTTTATAGCTGAACCTCTATTTTGATAAGCATCAAAAATCTCATTAAATATTTTATCAGACATATTTTTATCTTTTCTTTTTCTTGAAGCGTCTATAAGCCATCTCAAAGCTAATGCTTGGGATCTTTTAGCTTTAACCTCTACAGGAACTTGGTAGGTTGCACCACCTACTCTTCTTGATCTTACTTCAACTGTTGGCTTTATATTATTGATCGCTTGATTAAATATGTTTATAGGTTCATCTTTTGTTTTTAATTTTATCTTATCAATTGCATCATAAATTATTTTTTCAGCTATGGTTTTTTTTCCATCATACATTATGGAATTAATTAGTTTGGGTATTACTGTTGATTTAAATTTAGGATCAACTATTGGAATTTTTTTTGGTGCTCTTTTTTTTCTTGACATTTTTACTTACCTTTTTTTGCACCATATTTAGATCTCTGCTGCTTACGTGCAGTTACTCCTTGTGTATCAAGATTACCTCTCAAAATATGATATCTTACGCCTGGTAAATCTTTGACACGACCACCCCTTATCAACACGACAGAATGTTCTTGTAAATTATGTCCTTCTCCAGGAATATATGATGTAACCTCGTGTCCATTTGAAAGTCTAACTCTTGCAACTTTTCTCAATGCAGAATTAGGCTTTTTTGGAGTTGTAGTATAGACTTTTACGCAAACACCTCTCTTTTGAGGTGACTTTTCTAAAGCAGGAACCTTATCTCTTGCAGATGGTCTCTGTCTTTTTTTTCTTAATAACTGGTTAATTGTTGGCATAATTTAAATAATTTTGAGATGAAAATAAAGGCAACCAAAAGTGTTGTGGCAGCGTTTAATGCCCCAATGGCACTACATTCCAACCAAAATTATCGACAAAATACTATAGAATTCCTATTTGTCAAATTAAAAGACTGATAATGTTTGTGTGTTTTTATTGATTTACTTGGCTTTCTGGGGTCTCATTAGTCTTTTGATCTGCAAGGAATTTTTCGTCATCTTTTAATGCCTTTCTATTCCAATTATTTTTTATGCTGCCTGTTCCCGCTGGTACTAAACGGCCAACTATAACATTTTCTTTAAGTCCTTGTAATGCATCAACTTTACCTTTTATAGCCGCATCAGTTAAAACTCTTGTAGTTTCTTGGAAAGAAGCTGCTGAGATAAATGACTCCGTTTGAAGTGATGCTTTTGTAATTCCCATCAATACTCTTTCTCCAACAGCAGGTTTTTTACCTTTAATTTTCAATTCTTCATTCATTTTATCAAATTTAATTCTGTCTACTACTTCTCCAGGTAATAAATTCGAGTCTCCTGAGTTTTTAACTTCAACTTTTTTAAGCATCTGACGAAGAATAGTTTCGATGTGTTTATCATTAATTACAACACCCTGAAGTCTATAAACCTCTTGTACTTGGTTTACAAAATACTCTGTGAGTTCTTCAATTCCTAAAATTCTTAAAATATCATGCGGCAAAGGTTGACCATCTAATAGATATTCACCTTTCTTGATTTTTTCGCCTTCATTGAAATTTATATGCTTTCCTTTCGGTATTAAGTAATTAGACGACTCACCATTTTCCGACTGTATTGAGATTCTCTGTTTGCCTCTTACTTCTTTTCCAAACAAAACCTTTCCATCATTTTCAGCTATAATCGCACTATCTTTAGCTTTTCGTGCTTCAAATAATTCAGCTACTCTTGGTAATCCTCCAGTAATATCTTTTGTTTTCGATGTTTCTTTTGGCAATCTAGCTATTACATCACCTGCAAATATTTTCTGTCCATCTTTAACAGAAAGAATTGAGTCTGGTACCAAATAGTATCTTGCTTCGTTATCATCTGCTTTTTTAATTACATTACCCTTATCATCCCTTAATGTAATTCTTGGTTTAAGATCTGTATTTTTGGATTGTGATCTCCAATCTATAACTGATTTTGACGAAATACCTGTAGCATCATCAGTTGTTTCAGATAAAGAAATTCCATCTATTAGATCTACAAAATTCACAGTACCACTCTTTTCAGCTATTACAGGAGTTGTATAAGGGTCCCACTCACAAATTTTTGAATTTTTTTTAATTTTTTCTCCATTTTTATAAAATAATTTTGATCCATAAGGAACTTTGTAGATTGCTATTTGAAGACCTTTATCATCCTCTATTGAAAGTTGTGTATTTCTTCCCATAACAATCAAATTTTTTTTTGAATCTTCTAATAAATTTGTATTTATTATTTTTAGTATTCCCTCATTTTTTGTAACTATTTGAGAATCTTGCTTGATAGATGCTGTACCACCTACGTGGAAAGTTCTCATAGTCAACTGAGTGCCGGGTTCTCCAATTGATTGTGCTGAAATCATCCCTATTGCTTCACCTACATGAACCATCTTGCCTCTAGAAAGATCTCTACCGTAACATTTTGCACACACACCCTCTTTTGAACTGCACGTTATGACAGAATAAACATTTATGAGTTTTACACCAGCAGCATCAATTTTTTCACAAATATTCTCATCAATTTCTTGGTCTTTTTTGACTATAACTTCTCCTGATATTGGATTTTTAACTTCTTTTGCTGTAACTCTTCCGAGTGCTCTTTCTGATAAACTAACAATAACATTTCCGCCCTCTATTATTTCTGATAATTTAATTGAGCCTGGTTTTTCGCATCTGCTCTTAGTAATTGTTAGATCTTGTGCAACATCACATAATCTTCTTGTAAGATAGCCTGAGTTCGCTGTTTTTAATGCTGTATCAGCTAAACCTTTTCTTGCTCCATGTGTAGAATTAAAATATTCCAATGCCGTTAATCCTTCCTTAAAATTTGATGTGATAGGAGACTCGATAATTTCACCTGAAGGTTTTGCAATTAGACCCCTCATACCTGCGAGCTGCTTCATTTGTGCTGCTGAACCTCGAGCTCCTGAATCGGCCATCATAAAAATAGAATTAATTTTTAGTCCATCCTTAGTCGTTTCTGTTGCAGAAATTCGTTTCATCATTTCGCCAGCAACACGATCTGTACATTTAGACCAAGCATCAACAACTTTATTGTATTTTTCCCCTCTTGTAATTAATCCTTCAGAATATTGATTTTCATAATCTGCTATCAGCTTTTTAGTTTCATCAATAAGTTGTGATTTATTTTCTGGAATAATTAAGTCATCTTTACCAAAAGAAATTCCTGCTTTGAAAGCATGTTTAAAACCTAAATCTTTTAGTTTATCACAGAATATTACAGTATTTTTTTGACCTGAGAACCTAAAAACAATATCTATAATCTCAGAAACGGTTCTTTTTGGTAAAAGTCTATCAATCAAAGAAAATTTGATATCTTTATGTCTTGGAAGTAAATTTGCCAGAAGAAATCTTCCAGCGGTGCTTATAAATTTTTGATAAATAATTTTTCCTTTTTCATCAACTGTCTCAAATCTTGATACTACTCTTGAATGAACATTAATACTCCCTGACTCCAGACCTTGTTCAATTTCTGCATTGTCAACAAAATAGCCCTCCACTTTTTCTGATTGATATGGTGGTTGAGATAAATAATAAATTCCAAGTATCATATCTTGACTTGGTACAATTATTGGTTTTCCATTTGATGGACTTAAAATATTGTTAGTAGACATCATTAAAACTCTTGCCTCTAATTGAGCTTCTAAGCTCAATGGAATATGAACAGCCATTTGATCTCCATCAAAATCTGCATTAAAAGCTGCGCAAGTCAAAGGATGTAATTCAATTGCATCACCTTCTATAAGCTTAGGTTCAAATGCCTGAACTCCTAAACGATGTAAGGTTGGAGCCCTATTTAAAAGAATTGGATGTTCTCTTACTATCAACTCTAAAGCGTCCCAAACAGCATTTGTCTCTTTTTCAACTAATTTTTTTGCTTGCTTAATAGTTGATGCAAGCCCTAATTTATTCAATCTTGCATACAAAAAAGGTTTAAATAACTCTAATGCCATTTTTTTTGGAAGTCCACATTCGTGAAGTTTTAAATCAGGACCAACTACTATTACTGATCTACCTGAATAATCAACCCTTTTACCAAGTAAATTTTGTCTAAATCTACCCTGTTTTCCTTTTAGCATTTCTGCTAAAGATTTAAGTGGACGTTTTCCCGTACCTGTAATAACTCTACCTCTTCTTCCATTGTCAAATAGTGCATCAACAGACTCTTGTAGCATTCTTTTTTCGTTTCTGATGATTATGTCAGGAGCTTTAAGATCCATTAACCTTTTAAGCCTATTATTTCTATTTATGACTCTTCTATATAAATCGTTTAAATCAGAAGTCGCAAATCTACCACCATCTAAAGGTACTAAAGGTCTTAGTTCTGGAGGTATAACTGGTATGGTAGTCAGGATCATCCATTCGGGCTTGTTTCCTGTTTCTACAAATGAGTCAATTAATTTCAATCTTTTTAAAGAGCGTTCTTCAGCAACTTTAGATTTTGTTTCATCTATATTCTTTATTAAAATCTCTCGCTCTTTATTTAAATCAATCGATTTTAAAATTTCTAAAATAGCTTCTGCTCCTATACCAGCAGTGAAAGACTCTTCACCAAATTCTTCTTGATATTTATTTAATTCTTCTTCATTTAAAAGTTGATTTTTTTTAAGAGATGTTAATCCGGGTTCGATAACAATGAAACTCTCAAAATATAGAACTCTTTCTACTTCTTTTAGTTTCATATCAATCGCTAGTGAAATTCTACTTGGTAGAGATTTTAAAAACCAGATATGGGCGACTGGAGTTGCTAGGTTTATATGGCCCATTCTTTCTCTTCTGACATTTGATTTTGTTACTTCTACACCACATTTTTCGCATATTATTCCTCTGAATTTCATTCTTTTATATTTTCCACATAAACACTCATAGTCTTTTATTGGTCCAAATATTCTTGCACAGAAAAGACCGTCTTTTTCTGGTCTAAAAGTTCTATAATTTATAGTTTCAGGTTTTTTTATTTCGCCGTATGTCCACGATTTTATTTTCTCTGGACTTGCCAAAGTTATTTTGATGCTATTAAAATTTTGAGATTCTGATATCTCATTATCTTTAAATAAATCTTTTAAATCTTTCTTCATCTAATTTAATTCCACATTTAGTGCGAGCGCTTTAATTTCTTTGACTAAAACATTGAATGACTCAGGTATTCCAGACTCAAAATTTTCTTCTCCTTTAACAATTGTTTCATAAACTTTTACACGACCTGCAACATCATCAGATTTTACCGTAAGAATTTCTTGCAATGTATATGACGCACCGTATGCCTCTAATGCCCATACTTCCATTTCTCCAAATCTTTGCCCACCTAATTGTGCCTTTCCACCAAGCGGTTGCTGTGTAACAAGACTGTAGGGACCAGTAGATCTTGCATGTATTTTATCTTCAACCAAATGATGTAATTTTAACATATAAATCGTTCCAACAGTAACTTCTCTATCGAATTTTTCACCAGTCCTTCCATCCCATAGTTTTGTTTGTCCTGATTTAGGTAAAGATGCAAGTTCTAACATTGAAGTTACATCTTGTTCTTTAGCACCATCAAAGACTGGTGTAGAAATTGGAACACCATTTTTTATATTATTACAAAGATCTTGAAACTCCGTTTTTGATAATTTATCTAATGTTTCTGTGTAAATTTCCTTACCATAAACTGATTTTAAAAAATTTGAAATTTTTTCATTTTTTTCAAATCTTTTTTGATTTTCATTGACTAATTTTTTTAGGTTTTCTCCGAGCTCAGAGCATGCCCAACCTAGATGCGTTTCTAAAATTTGCCCTACATTCATTCTACTAGGTACACCTAAAGGATTTAGAACAATATCAACTGGTTTTCCATTTTCTCTATATGGCATATCTTCAACTGGAACGATTTTACTCACAACTCCTTTATTCCCGTGTCTCCCCGACATTTTATCACCTGGTCTAAGTCTACGTTTAATCGCAACAAAAACTTTCACCATCTTCATCACGCTTGGTAAAAGTTCATCACCTTGTCTTATTTTTAAAACCTTGTCCTCAAATCTTTCCTGAATATCTTGTTTTGCTTTATTGTATTGATCTTTTAATTTTTCTAATGTGTCTGATTTTTTTTCATCATCTATTGAGATTTTTAAGAATTCAGAAATGTATAATTTTTCAATTAATTCACTAGTCAATTTTGTACCAACGTCTAATTCCTTTAATTTTTTATTAATAGATATTCCCTCAAGTATAACCGACGCCCTTTGTTTAATGCTTCTTTCTAAAATTTCCTCCTCTACAATTTTATCCTGTTGAACCGAATCAATTTCAGCTCTTTCAATAGTGATAGATCTCTCATCTTTTTCTATTCCATGTCTATTAAAAACTCTAACATCAACAACTATTCCACCGCTACCACTAGGCATTCTTAAAGAGGTATCAGTAACATCAATTGCTTTTTCACCAAAAATTGATCTTAAAAGTTTTTCCTCAGGACCCGAGGCTGAATCTCCTTTAGGTGTTACTTTGCCTACCAAAATATCTCCAGGTTTTACTTCTGCTCCTATATAAACTATTCCAGACTCATCTAGATTTCTTAATGTTTCCTCATTCACATTTGGTATATCTCTTGTAATATCTTCTTCACCTAGTTTAGTATCTCTTGCCATAATTTCATATTCTTCTATATGGACTGATGTAAATACATCGTCTGTAACACATCTTTCTGAAATTAATATTGAATCCTCAAAATTATAACCTTGCCATGGCATAAATGCTACGGTCACATTCTTTCCTAATGCAAGTTCACCTAATTTAGTAGATGGACCATCTGCAATAATATCTCCTGATTTTACTTTATCTCCAACTCTTACTAGAGGTTTTTGATTTATACAGGTGTTCTGATTAGATCTTTTAAATTTTTGCAAATTATATATATCAACACCAGATACTGTAAAATCTGTTTCTGATGTTGCCTTTATAACTATCCTTTTTCCATCAATCTTATCAACAGTTCCATCTCGCTTTGCAACTATTGTTACTCCTGAATCTAAAGCTACATCGCTTTCTATGCCAGTGCCAACTAATGGAGACTCTGGCTTCAATAAAGGAACAGCTTGTCTCATCATATTTGATCCCATCAACGCTCTATTGGCATCATCGTTTTCCAAAAAAGGTATTAAAGATGCTGCAACAGAAACTAATTGTTTTGGTGATACGTCTATATAGTCAATATTGTCTGGTTTGGATAAAATAAAATTAAGGTTTTGTCTGCAAGATACTAAGTCCTCAGTAAATTTTCCATTTTTATCAATTTTAGAGTTTGCTTGGGCAATGGTGAATTTAGTTTCCTCCATTGCTGATAAATATTCAATTTTATCCTCTACTACACCGTTTTTAACACTTTTGTAAGGACTCTCAATGAAGCCATATTTATTTATCTTTGAGTATGTAGACAGACTATTTATTAAACCAATGTTTGGACCTTCGGGTGTTTCAATTGGACATATTCTACCATAATGTGTCGGATGAACGTCCCTTACTTCAAAACCAGCTCGTTCCCTGGTTAAACCTCCAGGTCCAAGTGCTGAAACTCTTCTTTTGTGTGTAATTTCTGATAAAGGGTTAGTTTGATCCATAAATTGTGATAATTGAGATGTCGCAAAAAAATCTTTTAAGGAGACAGTTAAAGGTTTTGCATTAATCAAGTCTTGTGGCATTGCAGACTCTACGTCAAGCGTTGTCATCTTTTCTTTAATCGCTCTCTCCATTCTGTAAACACCAATCCTAGCTTGATTTTCGACTAATTCTCCGACTGATCTAACTCTTCTGTTTGCCAAGTGATCGATATCATCTATTTCATCTTTTCCATCTCTTAAGTCTAACATTTTTTTTACAATGGCAACTATGTCGTCGTTTCGTAGAATTGTTATTTTATCTGA
>MDTD01050594.1_pt1 | contig 13686 bp, 14 predicted proteins | sample 811221 | NCBI WGS metagenome assembly MDTD01 (sample SAMN05326646, study PRJNA326480) | marine metagenome | isolation source: seawater | place: Pacific Ocean: South West | collected 2011
CGCTCGTAATCTATGGGAAGTTCCCAAAAACCTTCGAAGTAGTAACCACTCAAAATAGTCTGAGCAATTGGCGACCCTTGTTCAGCAGCAAGGGTAGACCACTTAATCGCTTTCCTATAGTCCTTTGGAATACCTTTTCCTTGTCCGTATATCAAACCCAGATTGTACTGAGCCACTACATCCCCTTGTTTCGCAAGAGGTGTCCATTCTTTGATGGCGGTCGCATAATCTCCTCTTTCCTGAGAAAAACCTTTCTGTGGACCAGCACTCCAACACACTCCCGAACTTCCAACAAAAACGGAAATACTGAAAAGAAAGATTAAAGTGGATCGATTCATAACTCTTTTCTAACATAGGAAAAGAAAACAAGATAGGTTTTTGACACATGCGATAACACATTTTCGTGACACATTTGCCTGGATTTTGTTATTTAACAGAGGAAGGAAAAGATGAACTTATTAAGTCTAGCACGGGATTTTTTATACTAGGTGGCGGAGAGAGAGGGATTCGAACCCTCGATACGGGATAAACCGCATACTCCCTTAGCAGGGGAGCGCCTTCAGCCACTCGGCCACCTCTCCGTTGCGGATAAACTTTCATTGTATCAACAACTTTTTTTAATTTCATATTAAATGTCTGATCTACTTTTTAGATGTCTATGTCAACAGTGCTTCAGTGGATGCTGCCCAAATTGGGGAAAATTGACCTCTGATTGATAGGCAATGAATCCACTGGGGAGCCTTTAATTAGGCTAGAACGGTTCTCCGAGCAAAATAAGAATCTCTCGGTGTTAAGTAGATTCTAACCCAAATTCCGCATGCAAAGCTCGAACGCCGAGTTCGGAATATCTTTCCTCAACAACCACAGAGATCTTAATCTCAGAGGTCGAAATCATTTTTATGTTTATATTTTCTTTAGCTAGAGATGCAAACATTCTACTAGCGATCCCTGCATGGGAACGCATTCCTACTCCAATAACCGAGATTTTCACTATCTTATCATCACCTTCTACTCTACTAGCATCCATCTTTTTTGCTAGCGGACGAAGAATTTCCAATGTCTCCTCATAATCAGCTCTCGGGACAGTAAAAGTAAAATCAGTAGCTCCATTGGCGCCACTGTTTTGTACAATCATGTCCACCTCGATATTCTTTTGGGCTACTGGGCCTAGAATCTCGTTGGCAATTCCAGGCCTGTCAGGAACTCCAACTACCATAACCTGAGCTTCATTTTTGTTTAACGCAACCCCAGATATTATAGCCTTTTCCATTTTATTGTCCTCATCGGTAATTCGAGTCCCATCTCCATCTTCAAACGACGATAAGACACGGAGATTTACTTTATACTTGCTAGCAAATTCAACGGCTCGGATCTGAAGTACTTTAGCGCCTAGACTCGCCATCTCCAGCATCTCCTCATAAGTCAAACAATCCAACCTTCTAGCCTCGGGCACAATTCTAGGATCTGTCGTATAAACACCATCAACATCTGTATAGATTTGACATTCATCAGCGTTCATTGCTGCGGCCAAAGCAACGGCTGTAGTATCTGATCCACCCCTACCAAGAGTAGTAACTACCCCTGAGTCATCAACTCCTTGAAAACCAGCTACCACGGGTATGACCCCCGATTCAGTCAAAGAAACAAGCTTTTGAATTTCAATATTTTCTATTCTTGCTTTCCCATAACTATCATCAGTTTTAATCGGCACCTGCCAACCGCAAAGGGGAGTCGCCGAACAAGCTATTTCACGTAGGGCCATACTTAAAAGAGATATAGTAACCTGTTCCCCCGTCGAGAGAAGCATATCAAGAGCCCAACCTTTTGAGTCAGAGAAATTCTCTGCAAGCTTCACCAAGCGATTGGTTTCTCCGCTCATGGCGGATACGACAACTATTACTCTATTGCCCGCTTTTACAATGGTACTCACCTTCTCAGCGACGGCGCGTATCTTGTCGATATCGCCTACTGAGGTGCCACCGTATTTTTGAACAATTAAAGCCATATCAATTTATTTCCGCAAAAGCATCACTTTGCATCACAAAGTTTGCTCTTTACCCATTCTTTCACCGTTCCTAATGCGGGTTCCAAATCTTCAGGCTTAGAGCCTCCAGCCTGAGCCATGTCTGGGCGACCACCGCCTTTACCACCCACCTGGTCGGCCACGAAATTTATTAGTTCTACTGCACTTATCTCTTTACTTAAATCTCGCGTAACTCCTGCAACCAAACGGACTTTATCCTCCTCAACAGTTCCCAAAACCACTATTATATTAGAATGTTTATCTTTCAAACGGTCACAACTATCTCTTAATATGTCCATACTCGAATCTTGTAAAAATTTACTTACTACTTTTACTTCACCGAACACTTCTATCGCATTACTCAAATCATCCTGACCATCTCCCGTAAGTTTCTTTTTGAGAGTGGCTATATCTTTTTCTAGTTTACCCTTCATTCTTACCAGGTCGGTGATTTTTTCTTCCAACCTGTCGCTACTCGATTTTACCAGTTCCGAAATGCTCGAGAGCTTCCTTTGATTATCAGAAATAAAAATTTCCGCATTTTCGCCACAGACCGCCTCGATTCTTCGGAGGCCAGAACCTACCGAGGTTTGAGAGGTAATTTTGAAGATACCCAAATCTCCTGTTCGTAAAGCGTGAGTGCCTCCACAGAGCTCTGATGAAAAAGAGCCCATTGTCAACACCCTTACTTCATCAGAATACTTTTCCTCAAAAAATGCTACTGCACCATCCTCAAGGGCTTTTTGGAAATCCTTTATTTCAGTTTCTATCGGGTAGTTAGCTCTTATCTGCCTGTTAACTAGCCTCTCTACTTCCGACAACTCAGATACAGAAAGAGCTTTTTTATGACTAAAATCAAATCTTAATTTAGACGAGTCAACATAGGAGCCTTTCTGCTCCACATGATTCCCCAAGATCGATCTAAGAGCAGCGTGTACCAAATGAGTAGCAGAATGATTAGATCTAGTACTTTCTCGAGTTTTAGTGTCTACTTCAGCCCTGATAGTTTGACCGGACTGCATCGATCCGGAAATTTGTTTACCAATATGCAAGTAACAACCCTGTCCCACCCGCGTATCAAGCACCTCGAATAAACCCTCTTCCCCTTTAATGCGTCCAATATCTCCTACTTGTCCTCCGGCTTCTGCGTAGAAGGGAGTTCGATCAAGAACAAGAATAGCCTCGTCATCTTGAGATAAGGTTTCTTTCTCAACTCCATCTACAAAAATTTTTTTAACAGTTGAATCAGTGCGCAGAGAATCATATCCAACAAAAGAGGTGTCATAGGAATATTCTTTTATGCTATTGATAACAACATCTATTTTAGAATCGCTCCTAGTAAATTGATGAGACTGTCTGCCCAAATTCCGCTGTCGCTGCATAGCGGCATCAAACCCTGACATATCCACAACAGCATCGTACTCTTTGGCCACATCAGCCGTAAGATCAACAGGAAAACCGTAAGTATCGTACAACTGAAAAGCTAGCTCTCCATCAATATCTTTATTCTTAGATTTATCAATGTACTCCAGAAGTATTTTCATCCCGTTATCCAAAGTATCCAGAAAACGTTCTTCTTCATCTCGAAGAGTCTCGCTGAGCAGATCAGATTGTTCTGAAAGAACGCTGTAAGCCTCCCCCATTTCTTTAACTAACGGATCTATGAGGCGATGAAAAAAAACTTCCTTTTTTCCGAGTTTATGCCCATACCTTATCGCCCTACGTATAATCCTCCGAAGCACATACCCTCGTCCTTCATTTGAGGGGGAAACCCCATCTGCTATCAAAAAAGCACAGGAACGAATGTGGTCTGCAATCACCTTCAGAGAAGCATCGGAAGCCATTGCTTCAGGAAATATTTGACTACACCTAGATATCAGATTCTGGAAAAGATCTATCTCATAGTTATTAGAGACGCCCTGCAAAACCGCCGCAATTCTCTCTAACCCCATACCAGTATCGACGCAAGGTCTAGGGATTTCGGTCATTACTCCATCTACGGACCTTTCGTACTGCATAAAAACGAGGTTCCATATTTCTACGAATCGGTCGCCATCAGCATTTTCGCTCCCTGGCGGACCTCCTTCTACTTTAGCCCCGTGATCGAAAAATATTTCGGAACACGGCCCACAAGGACCCGTATCACCCATCATCCAAAAATTATCATGCTTCCCACAGTAGATCACGCGCTCTTTTGGCACACCAATTTTCTTAATCCAAATATTTGCTGATTCATCGTCACCTTCAAGAACAGTCACCCACAATTGAGCTTCAGGAATCTTAAAGACAGTTGTTAACAATTCCCAAGAATACTCAATTGCTTCTTCTTTGAAATAATCTCCAAAACTGAAGTTTCCTAACATCTCAAAAAAGGTATGATGCCTAGCGGTGAAGCCAACATTATCCAAATCGTTGTGTTTTCCTCCTGCTCTAACACATCTTTGAGATGACGCAGCACGGTTATATGGAGGTTTCTTTTGCCCAAGAAAATAATCCTTAAATTGGACCATTCCAGCGTTCGTGAAAAGCAGAGTCGGGTCATCTTTAGGGATCAGAGGACTACTATCCACCAGATGATGACCTTTGGTTTCAAAGTACTTTAGAAAAGCATTTCTTATCTCACCCGTTTTCATTGATTATCCCATTCACCCATAACCGCTTTCACGTGAACCGTTTCAAATCCTTTATAAACCAGAAATCGAACCCTACGAGCATAGTCCTTGATATCTCTTATTTCAGAATTAAATTTTTTATCATAGGTTCTTTTAGCACACTCAAACCAATCTATTTCCAATTCTTTTAAGCTTCCGAGCGCCATTTTCTTTTCCACGCCTTTTTCCAAAAGCCCTCTCTTGATACGAATGGGTCCATACCCGCTCTTAACCTTACTCCTTGTGTATTCCCTGGCAAAACGTTCATCGCTTTGAAGACCTTGCTCCTCTAACTCTTGTACCGCCAGCAAGGGATCTCTCGTTTCAAATCCGCGCTTTTCTATTTTCTCCAATAACTCTTGTTGAGAATGTTCTCTTGTCGCCAGCAACTTTAAAAGATAAGGGCGCAGAGAAGTGCCGTTAATTTTACTGATCAGGAGTCCTCCTCCTGCTCAGCCTCTAACTCAACTTTACTAACTGGTATTACTTTTTCTCGTATCAGTTTTTCAATTTCAGCCGCCACCTCAGGTGAATCTTTAAGAAACTGTCTGACGTTTTCTTTACCTTGCCCTAATCGGTCGCCCTTATAACTGTACCATGCCCCCGTTTTTTCGACGATATCATGCTCGACTCCAAGCTCTATCAATTCACTCTCCCTGGAAATCCCCTCGTTGTACATAATATCAAAAACGGCTTGTCTAAAAGGAGGGGCAACCTTGTTTTTCACCACTTTCACTCTAGTTTCGTTGCCTATTATTTCGTCTCCTTTTTTCAAGGCACCAATTCTTCTAATGTCGAGACGCACAGAGGAATAAAACTTTAGGGCATTGCCTCCAGTCGTTGTCTCAGGGCTACCAAACATCACTCCTATTTTCATTCTTATTTGATTAATAAAAATTACCAAAGTGTTCGAGCGTTTTATGTTACCCGTTAGTTTACGCAACGCTTGGGACATTAATCTGGCTTGCAAACCAACATGACTGTCGCCCATATCTCCCTCTATCTCGGCTTTGGGCGTCAATGCTGCTACCGAATCAACAACCACCAAATCAACAGCACCTGACCTGACCAACATATCTGTGATTTCTAATGCTTGTTCTCCCGTGTCTGGTTGAGAGACCAACAAATTCTCAACATCGACACCCACTTTGCCTGCGTACACTGGATCTAAAGCATGTTCAGCATCAACAAAGGCTGCCGTGCCACCTAATTTTTGAATCTCGGCCACAACATGCAAGGTGAGAGTGGTTTTTCCTGAGGATTCTGGCCCATAAATTTCAACCACTCTCCCTTTAGGAAGCCCTCCAATTCCAAGAGCAATATCGATGGAAAGAGAACCAGTTGACACAGCTTCGACTGAAGAAACTACTTCATCAGTACCCATTCGCATAATCGAACCTGAACCAAATTGTTTCTCAATCTGGGACAGGGCCGCCCCGAGGGCTTTTTCCTTATTTTGATCCATTTTTTCTTTCCTTATTTTAGGGCATTACGGATTTAGTGACGTAGGACTATTATACAACTAAACGATTTACGCCAAGCATTAAAATTCCTGATTTTTGACTTTTAATCGACAGAGTACCGGAGGAGGAGATAAACTTATGGGAAACGCCTATATTTTGCTTCTGTTAACATTCCAATAGGTCAGAGAGAGTGGTCTTTAAAGCATACTTCACGGCTTGATGCCTAATGCTGGGGCGATCTCCTGAAAAATGCATAGTTTCCACCCTTATTCCTTGAATAAGATTATGGAAACCAAAACAAACCGTTCCTACGGGCTTCTCTTTCGTTCCCCCGCCGGGTCCTGCAATCCCGGTAACAGAAATACTAACATCAGCCTCTGATAACTTTACTACCCCTTCCACCATCGCTTTTGCCACAGGCTCACTTACAGCCCCGTACGATTCCAATAAGGACTTGGAGACACCTAATATTTTCTCCTTCGCCTCATTAGAGTAGGTCACTACTCCTAGTTCAAACCAATTTGAACTCCCAGGTAAATCGGTCAGGACCTTGGCAATACCACCCCCGGTACAGGATTCAGCCAAACCAATCTTATATTCTTTCTTAAGGAGTAATTCTGCCAGTTCAAGAGACAATTTCATGGAATTTCCCTCTAATTGAGTCATCCGGCTTGCCCCTCTTCTTTCTAAAGAAAGCTTTGAGTAACTCACCACATTCTATTGCCTCTATTCCTCCCACAACAGACGGCCGATGATTTAGTTTACTATTTCCTAATATCTCAAACACTGAACCTGCGGCTCCAGTCCTTTTATCAAATGCACCAAAAACCACCCTTTCCAGTCTCGAATGAATGATAGCCCCAGCACACATCGGACAAGGCTCCAGAGTTACGTAAAGGGTGAGGTCTTTCAAGCGATAATTGTTGACAACAGAACCAGCTAATCTCAAGGCTTCCATTTCAGCGTGCGCAGTAGGGTCATGCTTTTTTATAACCTGATTATAACCGCTCGCCACAATCTCGTCACACCGTACCAGAATCGCTCCAACAGGCACCTCTCCTTCTTTTTCAGCTTGTTTTGCCAGCGCTATGGCCAAACGCATAAATTTTGAATCATCTTCCATAAAATCTAGAAACGACTTCTACCTGATAACATCTATAGTCTCTTACTTTAGAAGATATAACGAAAACCACTCTGAAGCTGCTTCAGCAGCAGCTTGTTTGTACTTTCCATAGACATCGTAGTGTCGGCCTTCAATAGGGTATAGTTTCTTGGTCGCTCGAATTTTTTCAAAGGCTTCTACCTGCCACTTAACTGGTGTTTGGGTATCCTCTTTCGCCACAATCAATGCTACCGGTTTTTCGATCATATTTACGAATTGCAGCGGTTCATAGGTACGCATTAAATCAAATGTCCTCAAAGTTATTTGGTTAACATATCGATTTCGAATATCACTACTTTTCACCCATTCCTCAGTCTCCGAGCCTACCAAAGCCGCCTTCGTTGTTTGGGGGATAGCCCCTTCTGCACGCGAATTAAGATCTTGCATTACCCGTTCAAGGAATTCTTTCCTTTTTTCTTCTGGAATCCATTTCTCAAAAGTTCTTGAACCACTTATTAACGGCACCTGGGAAACGATACAAGTGACCCTCATATCAAGTGCGCCTACAGTTAAAACGTGTCCTCCAGAATAACTAGTTCCCCATAGACCAATCTTCTCAGAGTGAACTTCTGGCCTCTGTCTTACAAAGGATATAGCCTCCCGCATGTCATAAATCTGTCGCCAGGGATCGGTCTCGCATCTAGGCCAACCCGAACTTAAACCCCAATTTCTGTGGTCATACATAAAACATGTGAAACCTCTTTTTACGAAATGATCAGCATAGAAAGGCAAATCCATGGCAAATATTCCCGATAAGCCATGGCTCATCACAATAGTCGGGCGGGCAACCCCATCTCCTGGCGAGATTAATTCACCATACAATGTGGCATTATCACTATTGAACAATAGTTTGCGTACTTCCATTCATACCTCAATGTTTCCCATTTCAAGCCTGTTATTAAAGATACATATGAAACAATCTTTTATCTTTGCCCCAATCTACAGTAGAAATTACATTATCTTCAATGTTTTTGAGGATATACTCTTTAGCTCGAACTCGAAGAGAACTTGACTTTATCCATGGCTCACTTTCGGATTTTTTTAAATACCAATAATAGTCACTACAGAGCGACTTCAAATTATCTTCTGGATTTTTTCCCATTGAAAATTTATTAGACAAAAAGAAAGACAATATGGATAGAATCATATAATCCGATTCCACTTTTTTAAATTCCCGAATTAATGATTTCTTAAAAAATTGGTTATCTTCGACCTTAACTCTGTCAAATATTGCCCAACCTTGACTTATATTATTCAAAATTTTTACCGAATTATGATTATTTATAGACACGCCAATATCTTTGTCACGAATAATGACCCCACCGCTATCTTCAGGGTTATCATTACCCGGTTTGAGGGTAACAATAAGTCGCCCAGCATATTCCGAATGGGCCACCCAACTTTTTGATCCTGACAAAAAATAGACTAGACCATCTTTTTTTAAAGTGGTGGGTAACATTTCTGCATTTTCATCGGGCTGTTCACTAAATAAAAAACTGGACCACCCCCGCCATTCTTTATCCGGGAACAAAGCATGTAGAGCAGATTGGTAGCCCGCCACGAATATACCCTCTAAAGAGATAGACTCAGCTGAGAACTTAATCGAAATATCAGGAGAACTTAACTTATAAAAGTTATACGCGTTCCAATGGGAGAACAGATCCTTCTCATTACTTTTCTCCGAGGCTATTAACTGCCCATTCAACAATTGGTCTAACATTTATTTACCTTTTCCACCTCATCCGGATAGAAGGTAACAGAAACCCAACACTTAAACGAACAGGGATGCAATTAACCCACAAAAAAAGCGTAAAAAACCTATGGGTTGGATAATAGGCGCAGAGTAGAGTGAATATCTCTCAGTTCATTTAGTTTGTATTCAGGAGACCCGCGATGACGTCGAACACTCTTCAAACAATATTTTAAAGTTAGTTCTAAACTTAAACGTACCAGTCTCCATCGAACTCGTCCCAGAATCCACCAAAAGATCAATTTTCCAAGAGACAAAAATAAACTACCGATTACCATCTTCCAAACCTTTTTTTAGGTAATAAGCGGACTGCCAAGGCCAACCAAAAAAGAGTTAACAAAACACCTTCAAAAGACTCCATAATAAAACCCCTCCTGAAAAGTCGGTTAAATCACTAAGACTAAATGTAAGTTTCTCTACTCAACAGAGAATTTAATTAAGTCCGATTCATACCGAATTCAACTAGATTGGTTATTTATGCCATAAAAGAACCTAAATTGCTAGCGTTCGTTTTTAAAAATCGACTATATGGCCATAAAAACTTCTTTTTGAGAGGTTTTTATCAGAGATTTTTAAACAATCGACCTATTTTTCAGGAATTTAAGGCAGGCGGAGGCCAATTTCTCTGGTTGTTCCATCATGATTAAATGCCCCATACCCTCCGCTATACCACCTTCAGCCAAACCATCAGGAATCATTTTTATAGTCTCTTGGACAGCTTTTTCAGAGATATGGTAATCAGCCTCCCCTTTGAACAGAAAAATGGGGCTTCTTATATTTTTGAGATCTTCTCTCACATCATGATCATTCCAAGCATCCATATCAGCCACACAAGTTTCCTGATAAGTACAACGGTGTTGCCATTTTGATTCTAAAACTATCTCCTCGTCGCATGGATAATACATAGCCGACGTAGAAGCATTGTCAACCAATGCAGCAAACCCTGGGAAACTATGAGGATCGCTGTAACCTGACAAAAAGGAAATTGACCCAGTATTCGCAGCCGCTTCGAAAGCCATCCCTGCTAGAATATCTGTGGGATGGTTACAGGCTATATTTAACGTCATGTCACCACCTATCCCACTTCCGCAAACGACCGGCTTTTCACCGGGACAAACAATCGATATGAACTCCCATACCCATTCAGCGTACTCGGACATTTTTCGAAAGGGTTTCCAATTAACGGGCATGGACTTTGCGTGGCCAGGCAAATCGGGAGCTATTACTTTAAAACCTGCATCTGCCATTATAGGCATAAATTTATACCATTGGAGCGAACATGCCCAACCCATATGAATACAAATAAGAGGTATTCCCTCTCCACAAATATCGTAATAAGCTCTTGTTTTAAGAACGTCTGTATAACGTCCAGTAATTTCGTGTCCCATTTTCCCCTCCTTCTCTAAAGATCCCGTATAGCTATTAAAATCATCTGATTTGATTCGTACATACGATTTGCCTGTAAGAGATCACCATCGACAGAGATATCTCCAGTGTCTAGAAAATGTCCAACATGACGATCACCTTTCCGAAGTGACAGCCAATTTTCCATCGTCGCCTCAATCTTGTAATCCCAACCAAGCGGATTTGCCATGGGAAAGTACTCCATATGATCTATCACTTTTCCACCATAAAGTTTCAACCAATAAGCCTTGTCTCCAAAACATAACATAATCTTCACATCAGACCATTTACTGACTAAATTGAATTTCTTATTTGCGTTGAGTTTTCCTCTCAAACCTACTACAAAATCTAAACTTGGAAATTCCATCGCCCCCTCCTGACTATATGGTATTCAACTGCTCGAATTATTTTAACTCTTTTTCGACAAACTCTAACACGCTCTGAGAAGACTCAAAAACCAAATCCTCAAACAATTTCTCGTAGAGCATCTTTTTTTTGGCAAGTAAAAATATGAATTTCATTACCTTTTTAGGAACAGAAAAGAGAATAATCGGTTCATTTTTGTTTAACTTTGAAACAATGGATTCAGTTGAGAGCGGTTGAGGTTCGGTTATCAGTTCAACTCCCTGCCATTTTACCTTACCTAGGACATAGTCTGTCACTACATTAGCGAGCGTTTCCACCGAAATAATCGAACGCCTATTGTCAACACCCTTGAAAGGAAGAGGAACCCGCCAATTGATAATTTTTTTCAACAAACCGAGATTTCCTGGAGCTTCTTCTCCATATACTAGTGGCAACCTTAAGATGAGGACTTCGACACCGTATGAAGAGGAGTTTTCAACCAAAAATTTTTCGGCATCCAATTTCGACTTCGAGTAAGGAGTTTTTGGTGATAACTTTGATTTAAGATTCAAGCTCTTCGTGGCTGACGTTAACCCGTAAACGCCCACTGTACTCAAAAAAACAAACTTCTTGACACCCGCCTCAGCGCACATTTGAAACAACATTTTGGTTGCCAAAAAATTAAGGGATTGGTACTTCCTGCTTGTCTCTTTCTTATGAACCAAAGCTGCACCGTGTACAAAGGTGTCCACTCCATCTAGAAGAGAAACGTCGATTTTCGCAACATTCTCCAAACTAAATTCGCTTACTTTATAGTCACAATTTTTCTTCTTTGATCGCTGGTAAGATACCACCTTTATATTCTTCTGGATCGAACGCTTGATGATCTCCTGGCCACAGAAACCAGTCCCTCCAGAGATTCCTATAACTTTAGTCATTTTTGTTCTCAGATAAGCTTTCTATCTCTATTGTTTTCAGTACACACAATGAAAACCAACTCCTTATAGCCCTTGATATTGAGATAAGACCCTCTTGGACTTCTCGTCCCCACATTAACTGACCAATCAATTTTTTTATAAAATGAAACTATTGATTCTTTACCAGACCTCAGCTTACGTAAATTAAATTATTCCCATTCAATAGCCTATACTCTCTAAGTATCTGAAAAATATAAACATTATTTTTTCTTGGAAACTACTTGGAAGCTATATTTTTCGTAAGTGTTTATTTTTAATCGATTTAATTTTTCTAACATAACTTTAGTTCACAGGAGTTTTTTGTGAAGACAAAGATTCAAATCCGATTTCTCTTCAATAGTTCTCTGAAAAGAAATAACTCTTATACCCTTTTGCAATGCTGTAGAAACTATCTCCCTTCTACAAAAACCTGTCCCTCCTGATATACCTAAGACTGTCATCGACTTACCTTCTTTTTTCGGGTTGCGAAAAACAAAAATCTCCCGCAACCGCATCTGTTACCTTACTTTGCTCTAGATGACGTCTAGGGATTAAATGGAAGTGGAAATGAAAGACGGTTTGCCCTGCGTCTTTACCCGCATTACAGCCAATATTAAACGCGGTAACCGCAGGATCGATTTTTATGATGTTTTCTTTGAGGCTGTTTATCATTTTCCAGATGGATTCGTTTTCCTCTTGATTTAAACTGAAGTAGTCGACTATATGCCTTTTTGTAACAATCAGAGTATGTAATTTTGTAATTGGCGCACGATCTCTTACGGCAAAACAAAACCGATTCTCGAAGATAATACGGGAAGGATCCACACGACAAAAAGGACAATCATTTTTCAAAATAATATTTTTTTTCCAACATTAATTTTCGAATCACTCCTTAATCGAAGTCATTTTCTTCATGGGTTTTTTGTTTATTCCCACTCGATCGTTCCAGGAGGTTTGCTGGTAACGTCATAAACGACTCTTGATACATTAGGAACTTGATTAACTATTTTTGCAGCCACTCTCTCTAAAAATTGTTGGTCTAGCTCTACGCACTCAGCAGTCATAAAATCGTCAGTGGTGACAGCCCTCAATGCTATGACATGCTCATAACTTCGGGCGTCACCTTTAACTCCTACAGAGAAAATAGGCAAGAACACAGCGAAAGCCTGGCTTATCTTGTGATAGAGATTAGCATCTCTTATTTCCTCTATGAAAATATTATCTGCCTCCCTTAACACCTCTAGGTAACTAGACTTAACTTCCCCCAAAACACGAACAGCTAGTCCAGGGCCAGGAAACGGGTGCCGTAGAACTATATCGTCAGGTACTCCTAATTCCTTTCCCACATTCCTAACTTCATCTTTAAATAACAAACGTAAAGGCTCGATTAATTTCAACTTCATGTGCTCTGGGAGACCACCGACATTGTGATGGGACTTTATCACGTGACTTCCAGCACCATCTGCCGCTGATTCAATGACATCTGGATAAATTGTCCCTTGAGCTAACCAAGATACCCCAGCTATTGTTAGCGATTCCCGCTCAAAAACCTCAATGAACTTTTTTCCGATAATCTTTCTCTTTTCTTCAGGATCAGTTACGCCAGCTAATGCCTCCAGAAATTCGTTCTGAGCATTAACAAAACGAATGTTTAAACCCATAGATTTTTGAAAAGTATTTATGACTTGCTCAGCTTCTCCTAATCTCAACAAACCATTGTCTACAAATACGCAAATTAATTGATCTCCTATAGCTTTGTGCAAAAGAGACGCTGCTACAGACGAATCAACCCCACCCGAAAGGCCAAGTAGAACTTTTTCAGTGCCTATCTCTCCCTCGATAGATCTTAAACTACTTTTGATAAAGTCCTCAGTACTCCATGATTTAGCGCAACCACATATCTCTACACAAAATCGTTCCAAGATTTCCTTA
>MDTD01179838.1_pt1 | contig 13686 bp, 13 predicted proteins | sample 811221 | NCBI WGS metagenome assembly MDTD01 (sample SAMN05326646, study PRJNA326480) | marine metagenome | isolation source: seawater | place: Pacific Ocean: South West | collected 2011
AGAGTTAACTGAAATTAAGCTTCGATCTAAGCAATCAGGACTGCTGATGGTCGGGGGAGGAGTGCCTAAAAACTTCATTCAAGATACCGTAGTTTGTGCAGAGTTATTGGGCAAAAAGGTTGATATGCATAAATATGCTATACAAATCACCGTCGCTGATACTAGAGATGGTGCTTGCAGTAGCTCAACTTTAAAAGAAGCTAGCTCGTGGGGTAAAGTTGATATTACAAAAGAACAAATGGTATTTGCAGAGGCTACAAGTGTATTGCCATTAATTGCAAGTGATGCATATCACAGAGCAAATTGGAAAAATAGATCAAAAAGAAATTTTTCACAAATTTTTAATTCTTAAATGAACTACTTAGACCAGAAAAAAGGTTTTTTGGGATTTGACGCAAATCATAAATCTAAGTCGAATGTAGTTGTAGTTCCATTTGGTTTAGAAAAGACAGTGAGTTATGGCAGTGGAACTAAGAACGGACCAAAAGAGATAATTAAAGCTTCTCATCAAGTTGAATTATTTGATGAAGAGCTAAACAATGAGCCTTACAAAAAAATTGGTATTCAAACTTTAAAACCTTTTAAAATAAAAAGTAAATTAAATGACGCTTTAAATCAATTATCAGAAATTAATGAAAAGATACTATCTGAGAAAAAATTTCCATTAGTTTTAGGAGGTGAACACTCTATTACTCCAGGATCTATAAAACCATTTACAAAAAGACATAAGGAATTAATGCTTCTTCATTTTGATGCTCATGCTGATCTAAGAGAAAGCTATCAAGGTGAACATTTTTCCCATGCTTCTGCAATTAAAAGATGTCTTGATTTTAAAAATTTAAAAGTGGTGTCTTTTGGAATTAGAAATCTCTCAAAATTTGAAATGGATTTTTATAATAAAAATAAAGATAGAATAAGTATTTTTTGGGCTAAAGATAAAAAAAATTGGGATCTAGAAAGATTAAATAACTTGTTTGAGAACAAGCAAGTTTATATAACTTTTGATGTAGATAGTTTTGATGCAAGTATTATGCCAGCAACAGGAACCCCTGAGCCTGGCGGGTTATTTTGGGATGAAGTTTTGGCAATATTAAAAAAAGTCTGTCAAATATCTAACATAGTTGGTGCGGATATTAACGAACTCGCGCCAATTAAAAAATTTGACACATATAACTTTTTAGTAGCAAAATTAGCTTATAAAATCCTTGCTTATTCTTTTGAATTTAAGCGTTAAGTAAAATATTTTTCGGTGACCAGCTAATAACTACTGAAGCACCTCCTAAATTTTTATCTTCTTTGAAAATTAATTTTGCGTTTTGTCTTTCAAGCAAAGTTTTACCTAAGAAAGTTCCAAGACCTAATCCAGAATTAGTATTGATTATTTTTGATTTTGATTTGATATATGGTTCACCTAATTTTTTTATAATATCTTCAGGAAAACCAGGTCCATCATCATTAACGATTATTTTTATTTCTTTCTCGTCACTGTAGAGGAATACATTAACCTTAGTTTTTGAAAATTTAATCGCGTTTCCTATAAAATTTCTCAAACCATAGATCATTTCTGGTGATCGTTGAATATCAATTTTATTCTTATCATCATTGGAAATTAAATTGATATCTTTCGATGATGTTTCCTTGAAAGAATTTAAAATTTCCTCTAAAAGAGCTTCTAATTTTACAGAGCTAAAAAATTTATCCTCTTCAATTTGTTTTTTTGAGATTCTCTTTAATATTTCACTACATCTTTTTGATTGGCTTATTAATAGATCTATATCTTTTGATAATTCGCTATCCTCACCTATTTCTTTTTTTAATTCTTTTGCAACAACAGAAATTGTGGCTAAAGGTGTTCCAAGAGAGTGTGCTGCTGCAGCTGCTTGTCCACCTAAGGACTCTAATTCATATTCCTTGTAAATAACCTCTTGAAGTTTGCTTAAGGCCTCAGTTGTTTTCTTTTTTTCTCCAGCAAACCTAATTCCAAAATAACTCAAAAAAATTAGACCTATCAAAATTGAAATGACTATTCCCGTTTTGTAAAAATTTGGAAAATGTAGTAAATTCATGTCTTCTCCTGGCAATGGTAGGCGATAAAATGAAATAAATAATAATAATAAAGAAGTTATTAATCCCAAGATTATAGTTGTTCCCATGCTCAGGAATGTTGATGACACTATAGCTGGGATTACAAGTAGAAAACAAAATGGATTAAAAATTCCTCCCGTAAAATAAAGCAAAATACTCAACTGAACTAAATCGTAAACAAGAAATGCGGATGCATACAAATCTTTTAATTGATTAATTTTTATTCCGAATTGGAGGTATAAATTTGTAGATAAACCTACAAGAATTACGAAATAGCACTCCTTAATTGGAAAAGGTAATTTTAAGTAAAAGTAAACAATACTCACAGCTAAAAACTGACCAAAAATAGCTATATATCTTAATATTGTAAGAGTATTTTTATCTAAGTTAAGATTCTCTTTTGTGCGGAAAAGAGTTGATAAATTCATGATTAATTAAATGTCTAAATTAGTAACATCTAAAGCATTATTCGTAATAAAATCTTTTCTTGGAGCTACTTCATCTCCCATAAGAACTTCTATCATTTTTTGATCATCTTTTGATTTGTCCTTGCTACCTTTTGAATATTGTACCCTAAGCATCGTTCTATTCTCTGGATTAAGTGTAGTTTCCCACAACTCTTCGGGGTTCATTTCACCTAATCCTTTAAACCTTTGTATTGACAGTTTTTCTCTTTGATCTTGCAAAAACTTAGAGTATTCGGATGATCCTTTTTTTAATTTTTTGTCAAAATTACCTGTTTTCAAGATGTAATTTTCTAGTTCCTTTTCATCTTTAATATAAAAACTTTTATTTGACTTAGTTATTTTAAATAAAGGAGGTTGGGCTAGATAAACATGGCCATTTTCGATCAATTGATTAAAAGGATAATTGTTAAAAAAAGTCAATAATAGGGTTCTTATGTGAGAACCATCGACATCAGCGTCAGTCATTATAACTATTTTGTCGTACCTTAAGTTATCAATGTTAAAATCTTTTGAGCCTGTTCCTAAAGCATTTATCAACGTTACTATTTCACTTGAGGACATCATTTTTGACAAAGCTTTTGTTGATTGATCTTCTCCATTTTTTTTACCGTTAACAAAAGTATTTAATATCTTACCTCTTAAAGGCAATACTGCCTGATATTCTCTTACTCGCCCCTGTTTAGCTGACCCTCCAGCAGAATCTCCCTCGACTATAAACAATTCGGTACCCTCTCTCTTTTGAATTTGACAATCAGCGAGTTTACCAGGTAGTCCAGAAAGTTCGAATGTCCCTTTTCTTCTAACGCTATCTCTTGCTTTCCTAGCAACCTCTCTAGCCATTGCTGCCTGAGTAATTTTTTCAATAACAGTTTTTGTTACCGACGGATTTTGATCGAACCAAGTTGACACTTTCTCACTAATAATATTTTCAACTATATTTCTTATTTCTGATGAAACTAATTTATCTTTTGTTTGTGATGAGAATTTTGGATCAGGCATTTTTACAGAAAGCACCGCAGTTAATCCCTCTTTTATATCCTCACCAGATAAAGAAATTTTATTTTTCTTATTACCCCTATCATTAGAATATTTATTAATGACTCTTGTTAAAGCACTTCTAAATCCTAAAAGGTGTGTTCCACCATCTCTTTGAGGAATATTATTTGTAAAAGGCAAGACTTCTTCCGAAAATCCAGCATTCCACTCAAAAGAGCATTCAACAATTACATTATTTTTAGCAGAAGCAACATAAACGGGTTTTTTAAAAACCTCTTTCTCATTTTTGTTTTGTAAAATTGGTTTCTTATTATTAATAAATTTTACAAATTCTGTAATCCCACCATCATATTTGTGTATCAATTCTTTAGTTTTTTTCGATGAATTATCCTTCAATGTGATTGAAATACCTTTATTTAGGAAAGCCAGCTCTCTAATTCTTTTATCTAAAATATTTGAGCTAAATTTTATAGAAGAAAAAATTTCTTTAGACGGTAAAAATGAAATGCTGGTACCTCTTTTTTTTGTTTTTCCAATTTGTTTAAGTGGTTTTACAGAGTTTCCATTTTCAAATTTGATTTGGTATTCTTTACCTTCTCTAAAAATTTTTAAATCTAGTTTTTCTGATAAAGCATTTACAACTGAAACGCCAACCCCATGTAAACCACCAGAAACTTTGTAAGAGTCGTGGTCAAATTTACCGCCCGCATGTAATTGGGTCATAATTACTTCTGCAGCAGATATTTTTTCAGTTTTGTGCATATCTACTGGTATACCTCTACCGTCATCTTCTACGGTAATTGTGTTATCAGCATTAATTGAAACAGTTATATTTTTACAATGCCCTGCTAGAGCCTCGTCAATAGAATTATCAATCACCTCAAATACCATGTGGTGTAGTCCGGAGCCATCATCAGTATCTCCAATATACATTCCAGGTCTTTTTCTTACAGCATCTAAACCTTTAAGTACTTTTATAGAGTCAGCGCCATAAGATCTGGTTTTATTTAATTCGGAATTTTTTGACATTTTAATTTTTTTTTGAAAAATAATTATATCATTTTTTGATCTTAATAGAAAACGCGAGGCAAAGCTGATGATCTAGAAGTATTCAATATCAACGATTTTAAACCAAAAATTAAAAAATTTTCTAATTTATAAATAATTTAGATTTTCATCGGCATTATAACGTAATAACTATTTTTATCAGAATTATCTTGAACTAACACCGGTGATGTAGGATCTTTTAAATTCATTTTTAAGTTATTGTCTTCAATTTCATTGGCTATATCTATTAAGTATTTAGAATTAAAACTTATAGTTAAATTTTCTGAATTAAAATTAGCTTTAATTTTTTCGTTGCCATCGCCAGAATTCGCGCTAGTCACTGATAAGTGAATTACATCCTTATTGATATTCAATTTTACACCCTCTTTTCGATCAATGGATACACTAGCTACTCTCTCGATCGAATTAATAAAATCTTTAGTCGGCACGGTTAATACCTTATTATTGTTGATAGGTACCACTTTTTTATAATCAGGAAATTTACCGTCAATCACTTTTGAAATTAGTTTTATTTTGCCCATAGAAAATTTAATTTTATTCTCACCTATTTGCATTGTTAATTTTTCATTATTTTCGGTTAAAAGAGTGCATAGTTGAAAAACAGTTTTTTTTGGTAAAATAAAGGATACAAAATTGCTATTACCATTAATCTCTAAGCTACTAGATGACAATCTGTGACTATCAGTTGCAACTCCAGTTAAATAATTCTTTCCAGCAGCCTCGGTTAAATGTACGAATACGCCATTAAGATAGTGTCTAGTGTCATCATTAGATATGGCTATTCTTGTTTTATTTAGTAGCTTTAAGAACTTTTTATTATCAAGTACAAATTCATCATTTTCAAATTCGTCTGCAAAAGTTGGGAAATTATCAATGGGTAAACACAATAAATTAAAATCAGAATTATCACTTTTGAGGCTTAATTTATTCTCAGATTTTAATTCAAAATTTAATTCTGAATTTGAGGAAATTTTTCTAAGAATATCGTATAATATTGATGCTGATGTAGTGGTACTACCTTCAGTAATTACCTTTACATCATCAATTTCATCATAAAAAATTAAATCTAAATCGGTAGCAACAATTAAGAGTTTTTTATTTTTTAATTCGAGTAAAACGTTTGAGAGAATTGGTAAGGTATTTTTTTTTTCAACTACTCCTTGAACAAAACTTAAAGATTTTAACAAACTATCTCTTTTTATAACAAATTGCATTATTATTGCTCTAATAAAAGACTTTTTATCTGAGTGATATTTTTTTTCATTTCATCATCTTGCTCAGATAATCGGCTAATAGTTTTTACTGCGTGAATTACTGTAGTATGATCTCTATTAGCAAACCTCCTGCCAATTTCCGGGAGTGATCTAGTTGTCAACTTCTTTGCCAAGAACATAGCAATTTGACGAGGTCTTGCTAAAGGTCTGGATCTTCTTTGTGAGAGCATTTCGCTTAAAGGTATGTTAAAATAGTTTGATACAATATTTTGGATTTTATCTACTGTAATCACTCTAGTTTGATTAAAAATATCTTTTAAAATATTCTTACACTCATTTATTGATAAATTCTTATTATGAACTCTACTGAAGGCAACAACTCTATTAAGTATACCAATTAACTCCCTAACGTTTGTTTTACTTTCAGTTGCAATAAATTGAACAACCTCTTCATCAAGATTAATATTTTCTTTAAATTGACTTTCTATATCTTCTATCTTCTTTTTTAAAATTTTGATTTTTAGCTCAATATCAGGAGCATCGATATCAACTACTAAGCCTCCTGCAAGTCTTGATTTAATGCGGTCTTGAACTCTGTCTAGTTTTGTTGGGTTTCTATCTGAAGAAATTATAATTTGAGATCCTTTATCTATCAAACTATTAAAAGTATGAAAGAATTCCTCCTGCAAGCTGTCTTTACCGCTAATAAATTGTATATCATCTATTATAAATACTGACGATTTTCTAAAAAAATCCTTAAAATTCACCATATCATTTTTCTTTATGGACTTAATAAAATGATACATAAATCTCTCAGCAGAGATGAACATAACATTATTTTGCGATTGAAGCTCTATACCTATAGCGTTCAAAAGATGAGTTTTACCTAAACCAACGCCCCCGCAAACGTATAAAGGATTGTACCTTGAAATCTGCTCACACACTTTTTTAGAATAAGATAAAGCTATTTCATTGCTTTTTCCTTGAATAAAATTATTGAAATTCAGATTAGGATTTAACCTATTATAATTTAGTATCGAGTCTTTAATTTCTGTAACTTTGTTAAGTTCGTCAATTTTAATATATTCGTGATTTTGCTTATTTTCCTCGATTATTTTGAATTCTATTCTGTTTAAACTTAGTTTAAAACCTTTAACTAACTCCAGTATTTTATCAAGATACCTTGAAACTATCCAATCTCTAAAAAATCTTGTAGGCACACTCAAAACTAAATAATCATTATATTCTTTTACAAGAGATATCTTTTCTAGCCAACTACTGTAGATCTCTGAGCCAAAATTTTGTTTAAATGAATTTTGAATGTCAGCCCAATTTAGTGTTTTTTCTTCTTCTGAAATGAACACATTTTGATTTTTAATAATTTTATTTTCCATGTAATTATTTGGGTAGAGATTCCTTTAAACGCTCTTTTAAAAATATTTGCAAGATTTTTTTTGTAAAATTAAAAAAAAAAACGTTTTTGGTTGTAGCATTAACGTCTAGATAGAAATTTAAAAAGAACTACAACTTTTAAATGAAACTATATTTTGATTTTAAATAATTTTAAAACTAAATCTTGTTTAAGAATTTAAATAATACCACTTAGGATTGATGGAGGATTAAATTTTTTTTGATACTCTCGAAATCTTTCGCGCAGCTGTTTTTTTATTTATTACTCCTGATTTAGCAACCTGCATTAGAACTGATTGAAATTTGGGGAAAAATTTTTTTGCTTTATCCTTTTCTTTAGAATTTAACAATTTATCCATCTGTTTTATCGTATTTTTATACTTGCTTTTTCTAATTCTATTAATTTGGGATTGTTTTTTTACTCTTCTTACTCTTCTAATGGCTGATTTTGTGTTTGGCATTTTTAAAATTGTATATATGTCGTAATTATTTGGGTCAACTTTAATATTTTTGACATTGAGAACAGTAGAAAGTAGCCCTATTAGATAAAACGATTTTTTTTATGGCACCTTTACAATCAGCATTAGAACATTTTTCCTCTTTTTTTCCATAAACTTTAAAATGTTGCTGGAAATTGCCCTTTTTTCCATTTTCACTAGAAAAATCTTTGATTGAGGATCCACCCAGATTAATTGCATTTGTTAGTATCTTTTTTGTAAACTTTATTATTTTAATAATCTCAAAACTTTTTAAATTTTTTGCTTTTCTAGTGGGTTTAACGCCGCTATAGAATAGTATTTCATTTACATAAATATTTCCCAAACCAGAGACGAATTTTTGGTCCATCATAACATTTTTTACATTGCGTTTTTTTCCTGAAACGTACTTTTTAACATAATTGAAATTAAAATCTTGTTTTAGAGGTTCTGGGCCGAGATTTTTTAAATGAAAATTTTTTTGCACACAATCAAACTTTAATAATTTCACAAACCCAAATTTTCTTACATCATTATAAATTAATTTTTGATTTTTATTCAATGAGAAAATTAAACGATCATGTTTATTGTCATTTGAACCTAGGTCATAATAAAAACTTGTTTTAAACTTTTGATCTTTATTGTTTTTAAAAAAAAATTTTCCTGTCATACCTAAATGGAATAAAAGTGATAAATTATCACTTAAATGAAATATTAAAAATTTTGATCTTCTAACAACATTGTTTACTTTTTTACCAATTATTTTAGATATTTCCTTTTTATTAACTCTATATCGTAAATTAACATCTTTAACTGTTACCTTTTTGAAAACTGTATTTTTAATTTTCTTTTGGAGAGACCTTTTAACAACTTCAACTTCAGGTAATTCTGGCATATAATTATTTTATGAAAAATACTATTCTAGATAAAGACAAATTAGTCAATTCTGTATTTTCAGAGGTGCATAAAAGATATGATTTCATGAATGATATAATGTCATTCGGTATTCACCGAATATGGAAAGAAAAATTTATCGACTGGATGAGACCAAGGCCAAATACAAATTTAATTGATGTTGCTTCTGGGACGGGAGATATTGCTAAGCTTTTTTTAAATAGATGTAATAATTTAAGTCGTGTAACTTGTGTTGAACCTAATGAGGAAATGTTGGTTCAAGGAAAAACAAAATTGAGAAAATACAATCAAATTAGCTGGGTTCAATCTAAGGCTGAAAAGATACCAGTAAAAGATAACACTTTTGATTATTACTCAATTAGCTTTGGTATTAGAAATGTGACTGATGTAAATAAAGCTTTAAAAGAGGCGATTAGAGTTTTGAAACCAGGTGGACGCTTTATGTGTTTAGAATTTTCAAAAATTGACAATGAAGTTTTAAATTTTATTTACAAACAATATTCAAAAACAATACCAATACTTGGTAAATTTATAGTTGGTTCAGATAAACCTTATAAGTATTTGGTCGAAAGTATTGAAAAGTTTCACGATCAACAAGAATTGGTAAAACTTATGATCGATAATGGTTTTACAAATGTAGAATTTAGAAATGTTTCTAACGGTATCTCTGCGATACATTCAGGCTGGAAAATATAAATGTTAAAAAGGACTTTTAAATTATTTAAAATAGCCAGGAATCTCTCAACTTCAGGTGCAATAGATACAATTAATGAAATACAAACCTTGCCTACATCTTTAAATTTATTTTTTAATATTATCTCAATTGGTTCAAATTCGGTACAATTGGACAGGAAAAAAAGCCCTGGTGAGAAACTTTGTGAAGCTTTACAAGGTATGGGAACAACTTTTATCAAATTAGGCCAATTTCTTGCAACAAGGCCAGATATTATTGGAGATGAATTAGCTAAAGATTTAGAAAAATTGCAAGATAAGGTTCCAGCTTTTGACCTTTATAGTGCTAAAAAAATTATAAAAAAAGAAATAGGTGCAAACTTTTATAAAAATATCACTGAGGTTAGTGAACCGATAGCTGCTGCCTCTATAGCACAAGTTCATTTAGCAAAAATCAAACTTGAAAATAAAGAAAAGCAAGTAGCTATAAAAATATTAAGACCAGAAATTGAAAAATTATTTAATGAAGAGTTGGATGCCCTAATGTTATTCGCATACATAGTAGAAAGTACTATCGCTAAATCTAGAAGATTAAAATTGGTTGAGGTAGTTCATCTTCTTCGAGAAATAACAAATATAGAAATGGACCTAAGATTCGAGGCTGCAGCAGCTAATGAGTTGTATGAAAATACAAAAAACGACATTGGATTTAATGTTCCCCAAATTTATTGGAATTATACTACTAAGAAAATTTTAACTTTAGACAAAGTTGAAGGTGTGTCTATTAGAGAACAACAAAAATTAAATGATCTTGGAATAAATCTAAAAAAACTAGCTGAAAATTTAATACAATTCTTTTTAAAACAAGCAGTACGAGATGGTTTTTTTCATGGTGATATGCATCAGGGAAATATTTTTGTAGATAAAAAAGGAAACATAATTCCAGTTGATTTTGGTATCATGGGTAGACTTGACAAAAATAATAGAAAATTTTTAGCAGAAATTTTATATGGTTTCATACAAAGAGATTACGTTAAAGTTGCTGAGGTTCATTTTCAGGCTGGACTTGTTCCTCAAAACGCATCTAAAGAGGAATTTGCTCAAGCGTTAAGGTCAGTTGGAGAACCAATATTTGGACAATCTATTAAAGATATTTCAGGCGGAAACTTACTTTCTCAACTTTTTGAGATAACAGAAAAGTTTAACATGCCGACACAACCACCTCTGCTTTTATTGCAAAAAACTATGGTCGTTGTAGAGGGTGTAGCTCGAAAACTATATCCAGAAACAAATATTTGGGAAGTTTCAAAACCTGTACTTGAAAACTGGTTAAAAAATATTAAAAGCCCAAAATCTACTTTTGACACTGCTTTGAATACCTCTTCAGAAATTATGAAGCGTATACCGGATTTACCACAACTTATGGATAGAGCCGACTATGCATTAAAACTAATGGCTGAAGGAAAAATTAATTTAGCTGTGGGGACTAATAAAAATTTGGAATTAGAACAAATGAAGCTTAAAAACTTTAGAAATAATATAGTTATCAGTTTATTTAGTGTTGTAATTATCTTTTTATTAGTATTTTAATAAATTATGACCTTAAAAAATAAAAAAATTTTAATTATAGTAGGCGGTGGTATAGCTGCATATAAATCTTTGGATTTAATAAGAATATTAAAAAAAAATAATAATGAGGTTAAAACTATATTAACTAAAAGCGGTAAAGAGTTTGTAACACCTTTATCTATTAATACTTTAACAAAAAACAAAACTTTTGAAGATCTTTTTGATAAAAATACCGAGGCAGAGATAGATCATATATCTTTATCAAGGTGGGCTGACATAATAATTGTTATGCCAACTACAGCAAACTTTATGACGAAGTTGAGTTTGGGAAAAGCTGAAGACTTAGCAACAACAGTAATTTTAGCCTCTAACAAAGACACTTTATTAGTCCCCGCAATGAATGTCAGGATGTGGATACACAAGGCCACACAAAAAAATGTAAGAACTTTAAAAGATTACGGATATTTGTTTGTTGGACCAGAAAAAGGTGAAATGGCATGTGGAGAGTACGGGGAAGGTAAAATGTCTAGTCCTAGACAAATTTTTTCATATTTGGAAAACTACTTTAGAAAAAGAAATACAGTCAAGAAAAGAAATCTCAAAGCTTTAGTTACTGCTGGTCCTACTAGAGAATACCTTGACCCTGTGAGATTCATCTCAAATGATTCCAGCGGTAAACAGGGACTCGAAATAGCTCAAGCTCTTCATAAAATGGGGGTTAAAACAACTTTAATTATGGGGCCAACAAATCTTAATTTTACCAAAGAAATTAAAATAAAAAAGGTGGTCACTTCCGAAGAAATGTTTAATGAAGTTAAAAAAAGTTTACCAGTCGACATAGCTGTATTTGCAGCGGCAATCACAGATTTTAAACCCTTAAAAAAAAGTAGAAATAAAATAAAAAAAAGTAGTCTAAAATCAATCGAGTTAGAAAAAAATAAAGATATTGCTGAATACATAGGCAAAAATAATAAACATAGACCTAGTCTTGTAGTCTGTTTTGCTGCGGAAACCGATAATTTAAATGAAAACGCTATATACAAATTAAGACAAAAAAATTGCGATTTGATAATTGCAAACGATGTTTCTAAAGCAGGAATAGGATTTAATTCAGATTATAATAAAGTTTCAATAATAGATGGTAAAAATAGAATAAAGATATTAAAAAAAAATAAAAAAAGTCTTATAGCTAACGTAATTGCAGAAATTATATTAGATAAACTATTGGTTAATGATAAAAGTTTTAATTAAGGAATTATCAAAAAATATTGTATTGGCTAATTAAGAAACATATATTTTTTCTAAGATGGTTCGTGAAGCAAATTTATGAATTTAGAAGTTAAGAATTTCAAACGATTTGAAAAACAGATTATCTTGAAAAATATTGGAGTAGGCGGGCAAAAAAAAATATTTAATTCTAAAGTTTTAATAATTGGAATTGGTGGTCTAGGATGTCCTTTACTAACATATTTAGCTGCATCTGGAGTTGGAAAGATAGGAATAGTCGACCATGACAAAATCGAGATTAGTAATCTCAATAGACAAACTCTTTTTACAGAGAAAGATATTGGCAAATTTAAAGTTGATCAAGCTAGAAGAAAAATTGATAAGATAAATAATAAAATTTTAATAAAGACCTATAGAAAAAAATTGACTTCAAAAAATATTGAATCAATTCTAAAAAGATACGATATAGTTTGTGACGGTACAGATAATTATGATACCAGATATTTAATTAATGACTATTGCAAAAAAAAAAGAAAACTACTTATCTCCGCTGCAATAAGTAAATTTGATGGCCATTTATACAAATTTAATTTTAAAAGGAAAGGCTCGTGCTACCGTTGCTTTATGCCAAAAAAACCAATCTTGGAAAATAACTGTCAGACTGAGGGAATTTTTTCACCTGTTGCAGGAGTTTTGGGATCTCTCCAAGCCAATGAAGTTTTAAAAGAAATTTTAGGTTTTGAAAAAAATTTCAAAAATCATATGGTTGTATTTGATTCCATCAGATTAAGTTTTAGAAATGTTAAGTTAACTTACAATTCAAAATGTAAAAACAAATGTTCAAAACAATATTAGGCACAGCATTAATTTTTTTCCAGTTTCAGAGTCTAATAGCATCAGACGAATATTTTTTAACTCTAAGAAACGATAAAGTAAATCTCCGACAAGGACCTTCTTTTGAATATCCTATAAAGTTATTTTATAAAAAAAAGTTTTTACCAGTGGTGATTCAAGATAAATATGAAAACTTTAGAAAAATAAGGGACCATGAAAATAATACTGGTTGGATACATATTTCTCAATTATCAAAAAAGAAAGCAGCAATAACAATAGAAGAAAATTTATTAATTTTTAGTAGACCATCGATTTATTCTAAGCCTGCAGCTGTTCTTAAAAAAGGTAAACTTTGTAGAATACAAAAATGTAAAGACAAATGGTGTAAGATTAAAATTAAAAATTTTAAAGGTTGGGTTAAGAAAGAAGGTCTTTGGGGATTGTTGTAATACTATTTTTTATATTTAGCGGTCCAAATTTTATCTAATACAAAGTACCATACAGCGTTAGCTAATGGTTCTACAATTGCATCCGTAAGGGCAACCATAAAAGACACCTCTGCTATTAACATCAAAACTGTTATCGCAATAGCGAAATGACCAATTGTATATATTATTGTTCTTAATATAGAGCCTTTATTATTCTCGTATATAGTTTTTGAAGCTGAGAATATTCCGTGAGTAAATTCTGTCATTTAATTAAAAGGATTTTCTAATACACAAGCTACTAAGTGTATTCTATTTTGTTCCCCTC
>MDTD01025951.1_pt1 | contig 13683 bp, 14 predicted proteins | sample 811221 | NCBI WGS metagenome assembly MDTD01 (sample SAMN05326646, study PRJNA326480) | marine metagenome | isolation source: seawater | place: Pacific Ocean: South West | collected 2011
GAAAAGATTCAATTATTAACATTTTATTTTTTTCATCTATTGAAAAATTTTCTTTTGGAATGACAATTTTTTTTTTCCCTTTAGGAATAGGAGCACCTGTAAAGATTAATTTTGTTTGTTTATAATGAAAATCTGATGAATATTTATCTCCAGCTTTCGATTCTCCAATTATTTCATATTTTTTGTTGGGCAGACTTTTTAAATTAATGACTGCACCATCCATAGAAGATAAATTATTTTGTGGGGAATCAAATTTTGATACAATACTTTTAGCTAAAATTCTTCTATAGGCATTGTTTAAATCAACAAATTCCGACTTCCTTGATGGTTTGATTTCTTCTTTTATTATTTGACATGCTTTAGAAAAACTAATCATTAAAAAATTTACCTGATTTTCCACCAGTTTTAGAGTTTAATTTAAGATCATTAATTTTAATAGATTTATCAATTGATTTACACATGTCGTAGATTGTTATAGCAGCAATTGAACAAGAAGTCATTGCTTCTATTTCCACTCCAGTTCCAAAATTTGTTTTAACTTTTGAAAATACATCAATTATATATTTTTCTTCATTAACTTTAAAATCTATTTTAACAGACGACAGGTTAATACTGTGTGTAAGAGGTATCAATTCACTTGTTTTTTTGGCTGCCATTATTCCAGCACATCTAGATAGGTTGAAAATCTCTCCTTTTGGTGACCCGTTATTCATCAACTTACAAAATGTTTTTTTTGAAAATAAAATTGAACAACTTGCAATTGCTTCTCTTTTAGTTGCTTTTTTTAATGATATATCAACCATATTAATTTTGCTGTTTTTTATATGTGAAAAACTCATTTTTTATTTACCATTTCTAATGTTGCGTCATAAATATTTTCTGATTTCATAAAAGTTTCACCTATTAGAAAGGCTTGTGCTCCAATTAGACTTAAAAAACGAAGGTCTGATTTTTTTTTAATACCACTTTCACATATTTTAAAAATATTTTTAGGGATTTTTTTTACCAGAGATTGAAAGTTTTCTAAATTTATTTCTAAAGTTTTTAAGTTTCTGTTATTAATTCCAATGCATTCAACTTTTAATTTAATTGCTCGCATGAGTTCAATATCATCATGCACCTCACATATTACATCCATCCCCATTTTTTTTGCAATATTATAAAATGAAGTTACTTGTTCATCATTAAGAATTGCCATAATTAGTAAAATGCAATCAGCACCATAATAGAAACTTTCATAGATTTGCCACTCATCGATAATGAAATCTTTTCTTAATACTGGCAATGAAACTTTTTCTTTTATTAGTGGAATAAAATTAATATCCCCACCAAAAAATTTTTCTTCAGTTAAAATCGACAAGCATCTTGCTCCAGCTTTTTCATAAGTTTGTGCAATCCTAAGAGGATCAAAGTTTTTACATAAAACTCCTTTACTTGGAGACTTTTGTTTAATTTCAGCTATTATTGAGAATTTGTTATTATCAATTTTTTTTAAATTAGATAGGAAACCTCTTTGATTTACTTTTTTTAAATTTTTGTATGAATTTATTTTTTTTATTTTTTGAAGTTGTTGTCTTTTTACTTCACATATCTTTTCAAGTTTATTCATTTACTTAACTATTTCATCTAATTTCTTCAGAGCTTTACCACTATCAATAATTTTTTTGGCTAATTCAATTCCATCATTTAAATTTTTTACTTTTTCACATATTAATAACCCTGCTGATGTATTTAATAAAACATTATCTCTTATAGCTCCAGTTTCTCCTTCAAACAATCTTTTCATCATGTAAGCATTTTCTTTTCCGGTTCCGCCATTTAACTCTTCGTCATTTCTAATTTTGAACCCTAAATCATTTGGGTGAATTTTTCTCTCTTTTAAAATTTTACCATTCTTTACCTCTATGATTATGTTAGGAGATGTTGTTGTTAGTTCATCATATCCATTAAGATTAAAAACTACCCAAGCAGATTTTATCTTAATTTTACTTAAACATTTTGCGTGTGTAATTAAGTTTTTTTTGTTACTAACTCCTAATAATTGATATTTTAATTTACAAGGGTTCAAAAGTGGACCAAGTAAATTAAAAATTGTTCTAAATGGGAGCTTTTGTCTTATTGGAGAAATCAATTTTAAAGAGCTATGAAAATTTGGAGCAAACAGAAAACATATATTATTTTTTTTGAAAAATTTCTGTTGATCCTTTAGATTTAAATTAATATCAACTCCTAAGCATTCTAAAACATCAAAACTACCAGATTTAGAGGTAACTGACCTATTCCCATGTTTAACAATTTTTACATCACATGCACTGAGTAAAATTGAGGTTGCTGTTGAAAAATTAAAACTATTTTTATTGTCTCCACCAGTGCCACATGTGTCCATAAGATCGCCTTTTATTGGTATCGATTCACATTTTTTTTTTAAATGTTCAACAAAAGAATAAATTTCATCAAAATTTTCTTCTTTAATGTAAAGAAGTGTTAAAATACTAGAAATTTCAATCTCACTTAATTTATTATTAAAGATTAGTTGAACTAATTTTGTAGCTTCACTGTAATCTAGATCTTTTTTTTCCAAAAGATTTTTAAAAATTCTTTTAACACTTATCATTATTAAACTTTATAAAAAACAAAGAGAAATAAAAATAGATTAATTATTTTTTTGTTTTTAAAAAATTTTTTAATAATTGATGTCCAGAGTCAGTAGATATGCTTTCCGGATGAAACTGAACACCAAAAATATGCAAATTCTTATGTTCAACAGCCATTATTGTATCATCTTCAGTTGATGCAGTAATATTTAGACAGTTTGGTAATTCTTGTTTATCAATTATTAAGGAATGATATCTTGTAGCGTTAAAAGGGTTATTTATTTTTGAAAATAACCTTGAACTTTTATGAAAAATTTTACTAACTTTCCCATGAATTGGTTTGCCGCTTTGAATTACTTTTCCTCCAAATGCTTCTGCAATTACTTGATGTCCTAAACATACTCCCAAAATAGGAATTTTTTTTTTAATATTTACTATTTCTTTAACTAAATCTATACATATCCCAGCATTAGAGGGTTTACTTGGTCCAGGAGAAATTACAATAAAATTGGGTTCTAGATCTAAAATCTCTTCAACTTTTTTTTGATCATTTCTGTAAACAACAACCTCCTGACCAATTTCCTTGAAATAGTGAACTAAGTTGTAAGTAAAACTATCATAATTGTCAATTAGTACTAACATAATATATCATCTAAAATTATCAGCATGAGCACATGCCGACAATAAAGCCATAGCTTTATTTTCTGTTTCCTTAAATTCATTTATAGGCTTACTATCTGCTACAATTCCAGCTCCAGATTGAATAAAAATATGTTTATCTTTAATCAAAGCAGTTCTTAATGCTATGCAAGTATCAATATTTCCATTAAATGATATATAGCCAACAGATCCTGCATAAATATTTCTTCTGCTTTTTTCTAATTCTTCAATTATTTCAATGGCTCTTATTTTTGGAGCACCAGTGACAGTACCTGCGGGGAAACCACTAAAAAGTACATCAGTAGAAGAATTTGATTTATCTAACTCACCATCAATATTTGAGACTATATGCATAACATGTGAGAAATATTCTATGTACATTTTATCTGTTACCTTTACTGTTCCAGGTTTTGTAACTCTACTAATGTCATTTCTTCCTAAGTCTAGTAACATCAAGTGTTCTGATATTTCTTTTGGATCATTCAGCAAATCCTTTTCCATTTTTAAATCTTCAATCTGATTCATACCCCTTTTTCTTGTTCCAGCAATCGGCCTTATTGTTACTTTATTGTCCTGCAGTTTAATGAGAATTTCTGGACTAGATCCAACAATATTAAACTTATTAAAATTCATAAAAAAAAGATATGGTGAAGGATTAAGGTTTCTTAGAGCTCTATAGACAGATAAAGGCTCAACATTAATTTTTTTTTTAAAGATTCGTGATAATACAACTTGAAAAACCTCACCTTCGAATATGTATTTCTTAGCTGTATTAACCATTTTTTTAAATTCTTGGAATGAAGTATTAGATTTAACATTTTTGAAGATATTAACCTTTTTATCAAAAGAATAAGTTTTAAGATTTAATTGTTTTAGGGGCGTGTTTATCTTTTTAACTATTTTTTTAATATCGTTGACTCCTTTTTTAAATGAATAGCTTGCACTTAAATTATTGGGTGAGATTAATCTAGTTATATAAAGTTTATCACTAACATTATCAAAAACTAATGTAATAGATGGTCTTAAAAAAACTGACTCAGGTAAATCTAAATTATCTTTTTTTTTTAGTTTTAAATTTTCAAAATATTGAATCATTTCATATCCTAGAAATCCAAATAATCCAGATGAAATTCCAGGCAGAACTTTAGGAATACTCACTTTATTACTGCTAACTAGTTTTCTTAAGCTTTTTAGTGGATCATTTTCTTTTTCTTTAATTTTTTTATTTTTATTTAAATCATTTATTGTACATAAATTATTTTTACACTGCCATATAAGATCTGGTTTTAAACCAATTATAGAAAATCTTCCTTTTTGGCTTCCTTTTTCAACTGATTCAAAAAGAAATGAATATTTTTCCTTTTTAAACTTTATTAAAGTAGAAACGGGTGTATGAACGTCAGCTGCAAGTGAAGCAAAAATAATTTGGTTTTTACCTAAATTATAATTTTTATTGAATAATCTAAGATCAGGTTGAAGAATATTCATTTTTAATTAAGTTGATCAATTACGTCATCATTAATAGTAATCTTATACTTTTTCCTTAATGCTTCAGAAAATTGAGCAAGTAAATCAAGAGACATGTCTTCCTTTATTTTTTTTGAAAATTCTTTAATTTCATTATTATTACTCGAAATTTTATCTGAAATATTAGCAGTATAGGAAATAACTATTTCAGAAATGCCTCTTTTTTCAAAATTTGCGTCTCCAATTTTAGAATCAAAAATTTTTGAAATTAATGGAATTGGAAGGATACTATTATCAGGAACAGCCCTAGTAAAGGGTTTTACACCTTTTAATTCTAAAGAGTATTTTTTTGAAATGTCATTGATTTTGTTACCCGCCGATATTTCATCAACAATTTTTTGCGCTTTTTTTTCGGCACTTTCCATTTTTAATATATTTTTTAACTTGGAATTAGCTAGATCTTTAGCTTCATCAAAAGTCATTTCTCTTGGCTCAATAATTTCATCAACAATACTTATTGCTAAGCCTTCATCTCTATCAATATCTATAATGTTTCCCTCTTCATTAAGTTTTTGATTAAAGATTGATCTTAAAATTCTCTCATCTTGAAAATTTTCATTATTTTGACCATTAATATCATTACCATCCCTGCCAATTTTAATTGCTTTGATAAGCTCAACATCTAATGAATCAGAAATTTCAGAAAAAGTATTCCCTGATGCGAGTAAATCTTCGAGGTCATCTTGTAAATCAAAGACAGCTTCTTTTCCTTTTTCTAGAAGAATTTCATTTTTAAATTTTAATTTCATATCATCATATGATTTTTCATTTCTTTTTTTTAGTTCTTTTACTAAAATCAAATGCCACCCGAAACTACTTTGAATAGGTTTAGAGATTTTATTAATTTCTAAATTAAAAACATTATCAACAATTTCTTCTGGCAATTCATTTCTAGTATTCCACCCAAGATCTGTATCATCTTTAGTCAATTCTGCTTTTTTTAATGCAACATCATCGAATGACTTTCCACTATTAACTAATTTATAGATTTCGTCTGAAAGTACCTTATCATCAACGAGTATTTGTTTCAAATACCGTTGCTCTGGATCAATTAAACTTTCTTTACGTTCTTCATAAAGTAATTTTATTTCATCTTCGGTTACTTTAAGTTTTTTTGCATACTTTTTGGCATCAAGTAGTAATGTTTCTGCACTTCTATACTCATTGGTTAAGAAATCTTTTTTATTTTTATTAAAATATTCTTTTACCTGGTCAAGTGTTGGGGTTTGAATTTTTTCATTTGCAACATTAATGACCATATAATCAACTGTTCTTTCTTGAAGATTATATTCACTTAGTTTTTTTTTCATTATTTTAGGTATTACTAAACTTGACCTAATTGTTTCAACCATTTGTTCTCTTGCGAGATCTTGTCTAGTTCCTTCTACATAAGAATCTTCTGTATATCCAGATTCCGATATTAATTGTCTAAATACAAGCTCACTAAATTGTCCTAAATCATCTTTAAAAGAATCATCTTTTAATATTCTATCCCTAACATTAATATCACTTACAGAAAGTCCAAGCTCAACTGCCTCGTTGTTAAATAAAGCTCTATTAATTAATGAACTAAGAGCCCTGTCAATGTAACCAAATTGTCTAGATTTTTCTATACTAAGTGCTGAACCCAAAAGTTTTCTAATCTCTTCTGTTTGCCTGGAATATAATGAATAAAATTCTCTTGATGATATGTCTAAATTACCAACTGTAGCGACTGTTGTTTGTTTTTTATTAACCCCAACTAAGTCTTCAGTTCCCCACATTGCAAAACTTATAATTAAAATAGTTAGAAGAGTTCCTAAAATTATTTTAAGTATTGAGTTTTTTGAGCTATTTCTTAAAGTGTTTAACATAACATGTTTTAAATTTTTTTAGTATATATCACAAATATGTCTCAAAATAAATTAATTGTTTCAAATTGGAAGATGAATTTAAATATTAAAAATTCAATAAAAATAATAACAAATATTACAAATCTAAATCTTCCAAGATTGAGGAATTGTAAAAATATTATTTGCCCACAGTTCCTTTTAATTCCAAAAATTTCAGAGATTATAAAGGATAAAGACATCACTCTTGGTTCTCAAGATTGTCATTATGAAGAAAAGGGAGCGTTTACTGGTGATTCAAGTATTGAAATGATAAAATCTTTTAACTGTAAATATTCAATAATTGGTCACTCAGAGAGAAGACAGTATTACAATGAAAGTAACGAAAATATTTATAAAAAGGCTTCACAACTCCAAAAAAACAAATTGATTCCAATAATTTGTATCGGGGAATCTTTAGATCAGAGAAAAACACACACATATCTTAATGTTTTGTCAAAACAAATTATTGAATGTATACCAAAAGAACTAAAAGATATCGTAATAGCTTATGAACCAATTTGGTCTATTGGAACTGGAATAACCCCATCAAGTAATGAAATTTTAGAAGTCATTAGTTTTGTAAAAAATTTCTTGAAAGAAAATAAATATTCACATAAATCTTCAATTTTGTATGGAGGATCTGTAAATTCTGCTAATATCGATTCAATAATCAGAATATCAAGAGCAGATGGAGTATTAATTGGAGGTGCGAGTATTAACGCTAATGAAATAAATAAAATCTTATCATATTTTTATTTTAATTGATTTTTCTAATTTTTTTACTATTGTGAATCACATGTTTGCTGTAGTTTTATCAATTCATATAATTGTATGTATTTTTCTAGTAGTCCTTGTATTACTTCAAAAATCCGAAGGTGGTGGCCTTGGTATTGGTCAATCTAGTGCTGGACTAGGGGATTTTTTATCAGCACGAGGTACTTCTAATTTATTAACAAAAACAACTTCATTCTTAGCTGTCTGTTTTTTTCTAACTAGTTTATCGCTTGTAATTGTAGCAAACAAAAATTTTAATAAAGAATCTATCATAGACTCTACTGATGATTCTATAATTGACAGATTAGATTTAATACCAGAAGAATTTGATGTTGAAAAAAATGACAGTGAAGAATTAAAGGTACCTATCGAATAATTAAATTTTAATATTTTATGATAAGTCATGACTAAATTTATCTTCATCACAGGTGGTGTGGTTTCGTCACTTGGGAAAGGAATTGTCTCGTCTTCAATAGCTTCTTTACTTCAACTTTCTAAATATAAAGTTAGAGTGAGAAAATTAGATCCTTACCTAAATATTGACCCTGGAACCATGAATCCATCTCAGCATGGCGAAGTTTTTGTTACAGATGACGGAGCAGAAACAGACATGGATTTGGGTCATTACGAGAGATTTACAGGGATAAAATCAAAAAAAAGTGATAACATTACTACAGGAAAAGTTTATTCAAAAGTTCTAAAAAAAGAACGTAAAGGAGATTATCTCGGGTCAACTGTTCAGGTTATACCCCATGTTACAGATGAGATAAAAAATTTTATTAAAGATGATTTGACTAATGAAGATTATGTAATTTGTGAAATTGGAGGTACTGTAGGAGATATTGAAAGTTTACCATTTCTAGAAGCTTTAAGACAACTTAGAAATGAATTGGGGAGAAATAAAACATGTTTTATCCATTTAACATTAGTTCCTTATTTAGACTCCGCTAATGAGTTTAAAACTAAGCCTACACAACACTCAGTTAAAGAACTTTTAGGGCTTGGAATTCAACCAGATATTTTATTGTGTAGGGCTGAAAAAAGATTTACTAAAGAACAAAAAAATAAAATTTCTCTATTTTGCAACTTACCATATGAATCTGTGATTATGGTTGAAAATGTTAAAACTATTTATGAAGTTCCTATAAAACTTTATAACGAAGGAATATTAAGACAAATTTTTAAACATTTTAATTTAAAAAAAACGAATGAAGTAGTTTTAAATTTATGGAAAAGATTTTTAAAAAAATTAGTTAATTTAAATGGTGAAGTTAGTATCGGGATTGTAGGAAAGTATACAAATTTAAGTGAATCATATAAATCACTCAATGAAGCATTGTTTCATAGTGGTATATTTAATAATACTAGAGTTAAAATTTCCTGGATTGATTCTAGAAAATTAAAAAATATAAATGATTGCTATAAGGTTTTAAATAAATTCCATGGAATTTTAGTGCCTGGAGGGTTTGGAAAAGATGGTTCTGACGGAAAGATCAATGCTATAAAATATTCAAAAAAATCAAAAAAACCATTTCTGGGAATATGTTTTGGAATGCAATTGGCAATCATTGAATCTATAAGAAATCTAAAAGGATTAGAAAAAGCCTCATCAACTGAATTTGGTAAAACACCAATTCCTGTGATATCAATGATGCATGAATGGATAAAAAATAAAAAGAAATTTAAGCAAGATTTAAATAATCTCGGTGGAAGTATGAGATTGGGCTCATATGAATCTAAAATTAAAAAAGGTACTAAGGCTTTTTCAATTTATAAGAATTTAACTATACATGAAAGGCATAGACACAGATATGAAGTTAATCATAATTTCATTGAAAAAATAGAAAGAAGTGGAATAGTTATATCAGGCATGTCTCCAGATGGAAATTTAGTTGAAATCATGGAAAGGGATGATCATCCATGGTTTATTGGCGTGCAATTTCATCCGGAATTAAAATCAACGCCATTTAAACCACATGAAATATTTAACTCTTATATTAAAGCTTTAATTGATAATAAAATAAATGAAAAACCATAAAGTAAAGATAAAAAAAATTACCCTGGCTAATAATAACGAAATAAAGTTTATATTAGGTCCTTGTCAGATAGAGAGTAAACAACATGCGTTCGAAATTTGTTCTGAAATTGATAAATTATCAAAAAAATTAAAATTCGAATATATTTATAAAAGTTCTTATGACAAAGCTAACAGAACAAGTCACAAAAGTAAAAGAGGTGTTGGGATAAAAGAAGGTTTAAATATTTTATCAATGATAAAGCAAGAATTTAAATGTCCAGTTACATCAGATATTCATGAGATTTCCCAAATTTCTCATGCAGAAAAAATATTAGATTTGATTCAAATACCAGCTTTTCTCTGCAGACAAACAGATTTATTGGTATCTGCTGGAAAAACTGGATTACCAGTTAATATAAAAAAAGGTCAGTTTTTATCGCCATGGGATATAGACAATATAGTTAAAAAGCTTTTATCTACAAAGAATAAAAATATTATCCTTACTGAAAGAGGAACAATGTTTGGATACAATAATTTAGTAACCGATATAAGATCATTGCCTATTTTAAAATTAACTGGATACCCTGTTATTTTTGATGCCTCACATTCTGTACAATTACCTGGGGGCAAAGGTCTTCATTCTGGTGGGCAATCACAATTTATAGAGGTATTATCAAAAGCAAGTGTGACTGTTGGAATAGCAGGATTATTTATTGAAACTCATGAAAAACCAAAAAATGCTCCCTCAGATGGTGACAGTATGATTCCTTTAAAGAAATTAGGAAAATTAATTCAATCAGTCAAACTTTATGATAACTTAGCAAAAAGTGATATATTTTAGACTATGCCAAAAATTAAAAATATTTTTGCTAGAGAAATAATTGATAGTAGGGGGGTTCCTACGGTCGAATGTGAAATGGAATTAGATTCTGAAATTTTTGCAAGAGCATCAGTTCCATCTGGAGCTTCTACAGGAAGTTTTGAATCTCATGAATTAAGAGATAATGATAAATCTAGATTTTTTTCAAAAGGAGTTAGTCAAGCTGTCAATTCTATTAATGTTGAAATCAAGCAAACAATTTTAGGATATGATGCATCTGACCAAAAAAATATTGATCAAACTCTAATAGAACTTGATGGAACAAAAAATAAATCAAGATTAGGGGCAAATTCTATCCTTGCTGTATCACTTGCATGTGCAAGAGCCTCTGCTAATTTTTTTAAAATACCTCTTTATAGATATCTTGGAGGAGTTTCCAATGTTTTACCAACACCAATGATGAATATTATAAATGGCGGATGCCACTCAAATAATAAATTAAATTTTCAGGAATTTATGATAATTCCAATGGGATTTGACTCTTTTAAAGAATCCTTAAGAGCTGGTTGTGAAATATTTCATAATTTAAAAAATATTCTTCTAAAAAAAAATTATTCTATTTCTGTGGGGGATGAAGGTGGTTTTTCTCCTGAAATTTCCAGTAATAGAGAATGCCTTGATTTGATTTTAAAATCAATAGATTTATCCAGTTATAAAATAGGTAATGAAATATTTATTGGTTTGGACGTTGCTGCATCAGAATTCTTTAGTGATAATAAATATAATCTTTCAAGCGAATCATTAAATCTGAATTCTGAATCACTCATTAAATACTACGAAGACTTAGTTAGAAATTATCCAATAATATCAATTGAAGATGGTTTAGATGAAAATGATTGGAATGGTTGGAAAGAGCTAACATCTGCCTTAGGTGGAAAATGTCAATTAGTTGGAGATGATCTTTTTGTTACTTCAACAGATAAATTAAAAAAAGGTATAAAAGAAAATTGTGGAAATTCTATATTAATTAAATTAAACCAAATTGGAACATTATCAGAAACATTAGAGGCTATTAATCTCGCTAAGAGCAATAAATTTAATACTATTATTTCACATCGATCAGGAGAAACAGAAGATACTTTTATATCTGATCTTTCTGTCGGAATCGCATCAGGTCAAATTAAAACGGGTTCTTTATCAAGGACAGAGAGAATTGCAAAATATAATCAATTGCTGAGAATTGAAGATAATGACAATGACATTTCTTTTTCATCAAAGGATCCTTTTAAAAAATTTTTATAAAGATGATTTTAAAAAAAAGAATTTCATTTTTATTATTTATCTTCTTCATTTTGTTTATTGCTCACTCTTTTTTTATGAGTAAAAAGAATATTTTTTTTCTATTTGGAAATTTCAGTATTATTGATGAACTTATTTTAAAAAAAAAAAAATTAGAAAATAAAAAAATAGAACTAGAAATATTCCATTATAATTTTAAACATAATAAAGAATTTAGAAAACAAGTTTTAAAAGAAAAACTAAACTATAAAGAAAAAGGTCAAAAAATTATTCTATACAACGTTAAGTAATTAAGTTAAGAGAAAATTTTATCATGTTCTCTACAGTCAAACGTATTATTTTTGTCCGATCTCTTTCTTGGAAGTTTTTTTTATGGACTTTAATAATATCATTGTACATAACTCCAATATAAACAAGACCTAGTATACAATCTTTATCTTCATTTTTGCTTGCATAACCTGTACATGAAATTGAAAGGAGGTTATTGTAATCTGAAAAATTTCTTACATTTTTCACCATTAATTTTGCGATTTCACGACTTACCACGCCATATTTATTTATCTCATCATTAAATTTTAAAACTTTTTCTTTTGATCTATTACTATAAGTAACAAGAGAATAATCGATAAAACTTGAAGCACCCTTAAGTTTTATTAATTCTGAAGATAATAATCCACCTGTGATAGATTCTGCTAAACATAATCTAATTTTTTTACTTTTAAGTGTATAGACAAATTTATTTTTTAATTCATTAAATTGCATAAAAGATTAAAAATAATAAGCATGTTATTATTCCTGCTACAATATCATCTAAAAGAACTCCAGCAGGGGTATTTATTTTATCAAAATAATTAATTGGAAATGGTTTTTTTATATCCAAAAATCGAAATATAAAAAAGGCTATTAAATAATCCCCAATCCTCTGTTCGCAAAATAAAAGTGAAATTCCTTGTCCTAAATGTTCATCAGAGATAATAAATTGAGGATCCTTTTTATCATTATTATTAGTAATTATTTTTATTGATAAAAAAGAAAAAATAGCATAAATGATGAGAATTAATAAAAGAATATAAATTGAAAAATACTCTCTAATAATCCAAACTGGAAAAAGGGTAATGAATGAAGCTAGTGTTCCAGGAAATTTAGTTTTGTATCCTAAACCGAAACTAGTACTGTAATATTCAGCAATTTTATAACTCTTCATGAAGCTCTGAGACACTCACAACAGATTGACAAGCAATGCCTTCTTGCCTTCCCACAAACCCAAGTTTTTCTGTAGTAGTTGCCTTAATATTAATTCTTTCTTTTTCTAGAAGTAAAGCTTTAGAAATACTTTGTTTCATTTTTTCTTTATATTTTGTTAACTTAGGTTTTTCGCATATTATTGTTAGATCAAGATTATTGATTTTGAATTTTTTTTTTTTTAATAAATCTCTTGTATAATTCATAAAAAAAATTGATGGCTTATCCTTCCATTTAATTTCAGACGGTGGAAAATGTTCCCCGATATCACCTTTACCAATTGCTCCTAAAATTGAGTCAACAATACAGTGAAAACCAACATCTGCATCTGAATGGCCTTCGAGCTTTTTTGTAAATGGAATTTTAATTCCGCACAGAATTAAATGTTTACCTGGTATAAAATTATGGACATCAAATCCTTGACCAACTCTAAAATTTAAAGTTTCTTTCATTATCTTTGTTTTAGCATAATTATAATCACTCTTAGTCGTGATTTTAATATTTTCACGTTCTCCGTCAATCGTTGTAATTTTTATGTTATTCTCATAAGCGATCATAGAGTCATCAGTATATATTTTATCTAAATTTTTATATGCATTAAATATCTTTTTGTAATTAAATCCTTGTGGTGTTTGAATTGCAAAAACATTATCTCTTTTGACATTCTTATATTCCTTTTTATTTAAATATCTTAAAGAGTCATGAATTTTTATAATTGGAATAATTGAATCATTTGTATTTATTTTTTTAATAATCGTTTTTAAAAGTTTTTTAGAGTAAAAAGGTCTCACAGAGTCATGAATAATAACATTATCAGGTCTAAATTTTTTTATACCTAAAAGTGCATTTTTAACTGAGTCCTGTCTATTTTTTCCTCCA
>MDTD01074896.1_pt1 | contig 13681 bp, 9 predicted proteins | sample 811221 | NCBI WGS metagenome assembly MDTD01 (sample SAMN05326646, study PRJNA326480) | marine metagenome | isolation source: seawater | place: Pacific Ocean: South West | collected 2011
CTGATGCTGTTCCTGGTGGGATTTGGCTGGGCCAGGCCTGTGCCTGTGAATTTCAGTAATATCAGGGATTACCGCAAAGGAATGATCCTGGTCTCTTCCGCCGGCATCGTCATGAATATGATCCTGGCATTTGCCGCCCTTTTTCTGTACAGCCTGCTGAATCCGGATCAGTCCGGCATGGTTGCCCTGGCCCTGGTGATATTTGCCAAGATCAACATCGTACTGGCAGCATTCAACCTGATTCCCATCCCACCGCTGGACGGCTCAAAAATACTTGCCGGTTTTGCGCCGGCAGGAGTTCAGGCAGCCCTGCACCGCATGGAGCGATTCGGTTTTCTCATTGTAATTGCCCTGCTTTACTTGGGCGCGCTGGACCCTGTAATTGACTTTCTGCAGCAGATGATTCTGTCCTTGATCAACATACTGCTCCCCGCATAACGCCGTGGCCAATAAAAAAGCCGGGACGCCCTTTTCACAAAAGAAAAGCGTCCCGGCGTTTTGCTTGAATACGTTTACGGTGCGGTTATACCGCTTTTGCCCGTTCTTCCGCCAACTGGGTTAACTGCTCCCCGGGAATATGACAGGCAATCCTGTGGCCGTCCCCCAGGCGCTGGTAGGCAGGCGCCTCTTTCTCACATATCGCACCGCCGTCCGGCAGAACGGAGCGTCTGGGGCACCTGGTGTGAAAGCAACATCCAGAGGGCCGGTTCATGGGGCTTGGCACATCCCCGCCCAGGACAATGGACCGTTTTCTGGCCTTGGGATCCGGTATGGGAATCGAGGAAAGCAGGGCCTCCGTATAGGGATGGTAGGGTGGCGGATAGATGCGCTCCACCGGGCCGAACTCCACGATTTCACCCAGGTACATCACGGCAATATAATCCGAGATAAACCGGACAACCGAAAGGTCATGGGCAATGAATACCATGGTGGAAGCGGTTTCCTCCTTGATCTCATTGAGGAGGTTGAGAACAGCCGCCTGAACCGACACATCCAGTGCGGATACAGGCTCGTCGCAAATGACCATGGAAGGCCGGCTGGCCAGGGCCCGGGCGATGCCCACCCGCTGCTTTTCACCTCCTGAAAGCTGGCGGGGATAGCGGTTGTAGTAATACTTGGCAAGCTTGACCCGGCGCAGCAACCGTTCCACTTCCTGCCGGACTTCCCGCTTGGGTACAGTCCCGAATTTACGGATTGGCCGGGCAATCTGTTGTCCGATGCAATAGGAGGGATTCAACACGGAGTCCGGGTTCTGAAAGACCATCTGGAGTTCACGGATCAAGGAAAGATCCCGGTTTTTTACAGGTATCGTCAGGTCCAGCCCCATGAGTTCCGCTTTACCGCCCGTGGGTTTTTCAAGGCCGATCAGCCCCTTCACCAGAGAACTTTTTCCGCAGCCGGATTCCCCGACAACCCCCAGGGTGGTGCCTTTGATTACCCGAAGCGACACGTCTTCCACCGCCTTGACATGACGTTTTTTCGCCAGGCCCAGCATGGCCCTCAGCGACGGGTTCCGCTCGTTGTACCAGACCTTGAGATTATCCACTGTCATCAGACGGTCGGTGGTGTCCAGATCGTCATCTATCTCCGTGTGTTCAAGCGTCCTGCGCTGCCCGCGGAAATAATCGTTCCAGGGTACCTTCAGCGTTTCTCTTCCCAGAAAACACCGGGAGCGGTGATCATCTGAAATGGAGACAAGTTGGGGATGCTTCACCAGACAGTCCTTGACCAGGCTTTTGTCAGACAGGTTCAATCCCTTTTTTCGCCAGTCGCAGCGCGGTGCAAATATGCAGGCGTCTTTCTCCCGTTCCGCTGGATGGGGCACCCTGCCCTCTATGGACCAGAGACGGTTATTTGTCAGGTCGTCGCCGATACGCGGCACACAGCAAAGAAGCCCACGGGTATAGGGATGGGCCGGGGATTCGAACATCTCCTCAATGGGGCCTTCCTCCACCATTTCGCCGGCGTACATGACGCAGAGCCTGTCACTCACCTTGGCCACAACCCCCAGGTTGTGGGTTATAAAAATGATACCGGTGTTAAAGTCTTTTTTCAGATCCTCGATCAACTCAAGCACCGCGGCTTCCACCGTCACGTCCAGGGCGGTGGTGGGTTCATCCATGATGAGCAGGGAGGGGTTGTTGAGCAGGGCCATGGCAATGATGACCCGCTGCTGCTGGCCTCCTGAGATCATGTGGGGATACCGGTTCATGACATTGGGGGCGTCGGGCATGTAGACCCGTTCCAGCATGGCGATGCACCGGTCCCAGGCGTCGTTGGCAGAAATATTCTGGTGGGCGGTGAGTACTTCGGCCAACTGGGAACCGATGGTCAGCGAGGGGTTCAATGCCTGCATGGGATCCTGGTAAACCATGGAAATATTGTTGCCGCGGATCCGCTGCAGTTCAGCTTTGGATGCGCCCACCATCTCCTTACCCATGAACTTGATGGATCCGCCCACCACCCGGCCGTTGGTTCCCAGAAAATCCAGGATGCCGAAGGCGATGGTGGATTTACCGCAGCCGGATTCCCCGACCACGCCCACGGTCTCGCCCTGGTGGACCTTGAAGTTCACTCCCCGGACCGCAGGTACATCCCGCTTCCGGGTTTTATAGGATATGGCCAGATCTGTGACTTCCAGAACAGGTACGTTAGATGAATGTCCCATGCATGCTTTCCTTAACACCAGTGTGCTGCCGTTCCCGGCTGTCAACAGCCGGGAACGGCGGGGTTATTCTTTATTGATATCTCATGGATTCTTCACGAATCCCGTCTGCCAGGAGGTTGAGGCCGACCACCAGCGAAGCGATGGCCAGGGACGGCCAGAGGGCTGCCCAGGGAGACCCCATCAGAATAAAGGCCCTGCCCTTGGCAACCATGCTACCCCAGTCCGGAGACGGTGGCGGCATACCGATACCCAGGAACCCGAGGGTTCCCATGGCAAAGATGGCGTAACCGATCCTGAGCATGGCGTCGATAATGATGGGGCCGCGGGTATTGGGCAAAATCTCAACGAACATGATGTACCAGGCGCTCTCCCCCCGGGTTTCCGCCGCCCGGATGTACTCCCGGGTCTTGATGTCCAGAGTAAGGCTTCGCACAAGGCGGGCGATCCCTGGCACACCGACAATGGTGATGGCGATGACCACGTTCACGGCGGAAGCCCCGATGGCTGCCACAATAATCAGATAGAGCAAAATCACCGGTATGGCCATCATGGCATCCAACAGCCGCATGGTAATCTCATCAATCCAGCCCCCCTTGTAACCGGAAACAAGTCCCAGAAAGGCCCCCACGATCAGGGCCACCACAACGCCCCATATGGCGGTACCGCCGGGAAGCACGACATTGTCATTGACAGGCATGACCACCAGGACAACCCTGGCACCGTAAATCAGTCGGGCCCACAGATCCCGGCCCAGTTCGTCCGTTCCCAGGATATGCTCGGCAGAGGGACCTTTGTTCGGGGCTTTCCAGTCCTGGTCAAAGGGGGAATACTCGGTAAGGTACGGGGCAAACACCGCCACGCCCACCCAGAAGGCCACAATGACAAATCCCACAAGGGCGGTTTTGGAACTGAGCAGGATAGAGACGGTTTCCCTGAGACGGCCGGGTTGTTTTTCCGCTTCAGCCGCGGCGCCGTTGCTCCCGTTCTCCGTATTATCAGTTTCTACGGCGTCTGCCGGTACCGGTGTTGTTTTCGTTGTATCAGGCATACCGTATCCTCGGATTTAAAAAGGTGTAAATGATATCTGCAATCAGCTGGGTGCCCACGGCCACGGTAACCATGATCATGGCGCCGGCCTCAAGGGCATTGAAATCCTTGTACAGGGCGGAATCCAGCAGATAGGCGCCAAGCCCCGGATAACCGAAAACCACCTCCACGATCACGATACCGCCCAAAAGCCAGTTTACGTGAAGCATGATCACCGTAATCGGCGCGATCAGGGCATTTTTCACCGCATGCTTCATGACCACCTGCTTATAAGGCAGCCCCTTGAGAAAGGCGGTACGGATATAGGGGGATTTCATCACCTCCACCATGGAGGCCCGGGTGATCCTGAGGACATACCCAAGCTCGATCAGGGTCAAGGTGAGGACCGGGAGCACCAGCATCATGGGTTTTTCCCAGGGGGCGGCATCTCCGAGCACCGAAGCGCCGGGAAGCCAGCCCAGCCACATGGAAAAAATCAGGGTTAAAAAGATACCGGTGGCAAACTCAGGCACAACGGAAAACATCATGCCGCCGATGGATAAAAAGCGGTCTTTGAATGAGCCTTCCCGAAGGCCTGCGATCATTCCCAAAAGCAAGGCCAGAGGCATAACGATGGCAAAGGCGCAGCCTGCAAGGACCACTGAGTTGCGCAGCCGGACAAAAAGGCTTTTGGCCACAGGCCGGCCGGTTCGAAATGAGATGCCGGGGTCGCCGCGGACAAATCCCTTTTTCAGGGGTATATACTCTTTGGGACCGCCTGAGGATTCCACCCAGCCGCTTCCCATGACAAAAACCCAGACTTTTTCCGTGTCGCCTTTGACCCAGCGGACGGCATGATTCTGGGTATCCACGCCCCAAAACTCATGTTTTCCGCCGTCTATGGCCGTCCAGCGGCTGTCGTCCTTGAACTCTTCCGTGGTGCCGTCATCCTTTTTGCGGATAGCCACCAGGGTATCCCCATCCACCTTCCAGCGCAGGAGAGAACCGTCATCATCCACGGCCCACCACTCTTCAAAGCCCTTATCGGTAATCTGCTTTTTCAGCGGCATGCCGATTTTGCCCGAGGCGATCCAGTCGTTGCCGGCCACCCAGTACAGATACCGGGTGGGCATGGATTTATCAAACCCGTTTTGTTTTAAAAACGAGGCTTCCTGTTCAGGCGTGATAAAGGCACCGAGTACGTTTTTTGCGATGTTGCCCGGAGACCATTCCGCGATCATGAACACCGCCACGGACACCAGCACCATGGTCAGCAGCAGGAGTAAAAATCTTCTTACGATGAATACGATCATAAAATATCCCTGTTCAGGTTTAGATTACCCGCCTGCAGGTATTTTGCCTGCAGGCGGGACATGTTTAACAGGTGAATTTATGAGAAGGATACTTCGTTGAACAGCATGTATCCGTTGGGATGGCCGTCCAGCCCCTTCACGTTGGCGCCGGCAACCATCCAGACCGCTCTCCAGTAGCCGATGCCGACAGTGCCGCGTTCGTACTGGATTCTCTGGAGATCACAGAATATCTTGCGCCGTTTTTCCACGTCCAAGGTACCATTGGCTTTTTCAAGCAGTGCGGAAAATTCCTCGTCCACCCACTTGGTTTCATTCCAGGCAACGGGTTTGCCGTTTTCATCGCCTTTGTAAGCCAGGTTCAGCACCATGGTACCCAGGGGTCTGTGGGTCCAGGGGGTGATACCGAAATCAACCTGATCCCATTTTTCCCAGTACTGGGAGTTGGGCATGGTCTGGATGTTGATTTTAACACCGCCGGCGATGGCGTCCTGTTTCAGGATTTCTGCATACCGGACAACGTCGGGCCATCCAGAGCCCACGGCCAGATTGACTTCGATGCCGTTGGGATAGCCTGCTTCGGCCAGAAGTTTTTTAGCCCCCTGGGGATCATAGGCCGGGGTTTTGAATTCGCAGTATTCCGGATGCAACTGGTATACGTGGAAATCCTGGCCTTCCAGCCCCTGCCCCATCTGCGCCAAGGCCAGTATCTTTTCGTGATTCTGGCATTTTTTGATGGCCAGACGGACCTTTTCGTTGTCAAAGGGTTTCATGTCGGCACGCATACGAAGTACACGGGCGGAGGCCGTGGGAGCGGTGAGGATCTGGGCTTTGGGATCATCTTTCAGGGCCATGAAAATGTCGGTGCCGGCGATGTCGGACATATCGATGAAATCGATGTCACCGCTCTTCATGGCAGCGATCATGGGGGCGGTTTCCGTACCCATGTCGATGAATTTCATGCCGTCCAGGTAGGGCAGCGGTTTGCCGTCGGCACCTTTGCCCCAGTAGTCTGACCGGGCCTTGATGATGGCCATTTCACCTTCCCTGTACTCTTCCATGGTATAGGGTCCGGTGCCGTGGGGTGCCTTGAGGAAGTCCCCTTCAAAGGTTCTATGATTGAGAATCTGGGCCGGATAATGGAACATATGCTCGGGAACGGCGATTTCCGGAATCTTCAAATGAAGTTTGATCTGGTGGTCGTTGACCTTTTCAATGCCCGTGGTATCCAGGTACCCACCGATCATTCCCTTCATGGAAGAACCGACCTTATCGTCCAGCCACTGGTTCATGCAGAAGATAACGTCATCGGCAACAAAGGCATCCCCGTTGTTGAAGGTAACGCCCTTGCGCAGGTTGAAGGTCCAGGTTTTCAGATCATCACTGGCTTCCCAGTTTTCAAGAAGATAAGGATGGGTGATATTTTTGCCGTCGGTGAGCGTCAGGTATTCAGCCACCTGCCGGGTGACGTTGGAACCGGCGATCCAGGAGTAATTGGCCGGATGGGCAATTTTCTGCAGGGAAGTGGCCACTCTCATGGTACCGCCCCGTTTGATATTGCCGGCAAAGGCCTTTTTGACCCAGCCGAGTCCTGCCATCTGGGTGGCGGTGAATGCGGAAACCCCCAACAGGGTGGACATACGGATGAACTCTCTTCTGGAAAGCTTACCCTTTTCCATATCGCTTTTAAGATCTTTTACAGCCGGGTGCATCTTGCGTGTCATATCTCCCTCCCTACTTTAATAATGATAACTAAACATCTCCTACAATTAATACGTTTCAACTGTTTTGCGTACAAAATATTTTCATGTGAAATATGCATGTATCATACACATCACACCAAATATTGCAAATTTTTTTATTACTAGTATTTCCCTATCCAAAGTCCTACCCGATAACAGAAAAACTAGAATCCTGGTTTATCTCTCTGTTCCGGCTGAAAAAACCGATATCCAGGGTACGGTCCATGTACTTCATCCGGTACTGATAGGGATTTTCATCATGGTCGTTTCCGGCTTCGCAGTAGTCAATCAGACCGGCCATAAAAGCCCCCACAACAGGGGCATTCTTGTACTGGTTTCCCGAGGTGCCGATGGCCAGGTAAAACCCGGGCAGATCCGACTTATCGTAAATGGGGTACCAGTCATCGGTCACATCGTAAAGATCCACCAGCCCCTGGTTCTTGTTGGGGATACGCAGTTCCGGAACCCGCATGGCCACCCGGTAGGCCTGGGTTTTGAGCTGATCCGTAAAGTTGAGGTTGTAATCGTCCGGATCCACATACTCCAGGGGATCGCACTTGGGTTCTTCACTGCCGATCAGCACGTGATTGCCGGTTTCAGGCCGGGTGTACACACCGGTGTCGGAATCAGAGGTAATGGGGGCTTGAGCCTCCCAGTCCACCCCGTCCGGGGCAGGCACATGAGCCACTTCCACCCGAAGGGCCCGGGTGCTGATCTTCATTTTATCCACAACCCCGGCCATCTCGTTAATCTGGCTGGAATGGGGGCCGGCCACGTTCACCACCACAGGGGCTTTAAAAGATCTACCATCTTCAAGTTCGACCCCGGCTGCCCGGCCGTCCTCTGTCAGGATAGAGGTGACTTTGGCATTGAACAGGAAATCCGCCCCAACAGCTCTGGCAGCCACTTCCACATTGTGGGTGGACTGTTTGGGATCACTGACGAAACCGGATTCCGGCACATAAACAGCGCCGTTGACAGAAGAACCCGTGGCTTCGCCAAAACCCTCTTCGTCCATGCGTTTCTGTGGGTGAAAGGACCTAAGATCCGGGTTGGGCAGATAATCCGCCATCTGTTCCGGAGTCAGCTCCAGGTAACCGACACCCAGTTCATCCAGGGATGCCATAACGGGTTTCAGGTTTTTGTTCAGGTTGGATTTAAACACCATGGCGCCGGTATTTTTGTAATAGGCCATGCCTTCAGGGTCGGTCACTCGCAAGTAGCGTTTCCAGTCCAGCCAGTAGTAGTAGCCCTCCCGGGCCAGCGCCACCCCTTCCGGAGAAGAATAATAAAGACGGATGATGGCGCAGGATCCGGCTGTGGAGCCGCACCCGGATCCGCCCAGTTTATCAATACTCAGTGTTTTTTTACCCTGTTTTGCCATCTCATAGGCAATGCAGTTGCCGATGATACCGGTGCCGATGATGATGGCATCGTAGTTTTGTTCTGTCATGGTCTATCCTTTTTCTAGTTTTGCGCGGATCTCTTTTTCCCCTTCCTTCCGGAGACGGTCCAGCTCAGTCAATACCTTATCGCTCAAAGGTTTGGGGGAGTGGGTATCAAGTATCATCCGTATTTCTTCTTTTACCCGGTCTTCCATGGTGGGCCGGCCCGCAGATTCCCAGGCGGAAATGCTCTGGAGATTCATGATTTTGGTGGCCCACAATTCCTTTTTGAAATTTTCCATGGTGTGCTTTTGGCCCAGGAAATGGCCGGCCGGTTTCACGTTTTCAATGACTTCCCTGGCCAGGGTATCACTGTTTACGGTGATCCCTTTTGTAAACCGCTTGGCCATACCGATGGTCTCGTTGCCCAGCACCAGTTGTTCCAGGGAACAGGCCATACCGGCCGCCATATAGCCCACATCGTGGATCAGGTTCAGCTTGGACAGGGCCTGGGATAGAATGGAAAAGGTGGAGTCAACACCGGCCTGGACATCCAGGCGTTTGGCATCGGTCGCTCCTGCCAGGCCCCATGAGGGCAGATTAAAAGACTGGGCCACTTCAGCCTGGGCGATAAGCGCCAGGCTGTTTTCCGGCGCCCCCATGGTCATCAGTGCCGTCCGCATGTCCAGGATGCCGGCGTTGCCGCTCATGGACACAGGACAGCCTTTCTTTCTAAGCTGGGCAATGGAAATATGGACCATGGCCTCTGCCGTCATCTGGGTGACAACGCCGGCCAGGGTGACCGGACCCGTGGCTCCGGCCTGGACGGTGGAGCCGGGAATCTGGGGCATGAACCGGTCGGCCGCCACCAGAATCCGGTTGACCACATCATCTGAAAAATGAAGGGGTGCAATGGCTTCGGGATAGGCGATGATAAAGGGTTTCTCGCTCAGGGCCTCCTGACCGCCGGCCACTGCGGCAGCCATCTCGTAGACGTACTCACAGCCCAAGGAGGAATAGCAAAGGAACACCGAGGGCTTTACCGTATTCTTCAGCATGGCCGGGATTTCGTAAAGTTCCGCCGTATCCGCCGGTACATCCTGGGCCGTACCCATGGGCATGACAAAATCAATATTGGGCAGATAGTCGGCCACCCTGGCCCCCCATTCAATATCCTGAATGGTGGTGGGGCGGATCTCGCCGGTAAAGGCATCCCGGGTATTGGGAGAGCCCGTTGAGGTGCCGAAGTAGGAATTTTCCCCTTCCACCTGCATGGCGCGGCGGCCTTCACGGTCATAAATGGTCCAGCCTTTGGGTACTGTCACCAGGCATTCCTGGACAATGTAGCGGGGAATCCTGATATTGTATTCCGCCACCTTTGCCCCGGCCTTTTGCATCATTTTCCGGACGCCTTTGTGGGTACATTTGAACCCGACCTTCTCCACCACGTCAAAGGCAGCCTGACGGATTTCGTAAATCTGGTCGTCGGTGAGTATATTCAGTCCCACGGACCGGTTGGTTGAATGTGCTGACTGGATCACGCTATGGTCCTCCGCTGTTGGTTATGCAGGCGTTGTCTATTTCTCCACGAAGACAATCTGTATCATGAAAGAATTTTGGGATCAACAACTTATTTAAACAGAACAGCAAAATAAAAAACGGTAGAATCAAAATTCATAATTGATATATCAATTATGGGAAATATACTGACGTCTTCTCCATATTTTATCCGGGTGAAGATGCGCCCAGATGCCAGAAACTGGCCTCTTCCTCCATAATCCGTTCCATGATCAGATACTTTCCGTTGGCCAGTTCCTTTTGCATGGCCTTGATGGCACCGCCCAAATCCCTTGCTTTGAGACGTTCCAACATCCTGAAATGAATATCAATCATTTCGGTCCCAGGGTTGCTCATGACCATGAACCGGGCCAGGCGGTCATGAAGATGCCCCACCTGGAGCGCCAGTTCATGATTACCGGAAAACTCGGCCAGCATGACATGAAACTTCCGGTTCTCGTCGGTATACCGGATAAAGGACTCGGTTTTATCATCGGTGTATCCCTTGTGAATATCCTCAAGGGTACGGATCTGATCATCTGTAATTTTCTTGACCACCCGTTCCACCACCGCAAGTTCCAGGATCCCGCGCAAATCCATCATGTCGTTGAGTTCTTTCAGGGTCACCAGGGTCACGTAATACCCGGATCTGGGCTTGATGGTGATCAACTCTTCCTGGCTGAGCATCTGGAGGGCATCCCTGACCGGAGTTACGGAGGTGCCGAACTTTTCTTTCAAAAGGTCTATGGAAAGGCGTTCACCGGGTTTACGTTCCCCGCTGATAATCTCAGCCCTTATGGAATTGTAAATAGTTAGTTTCGCTGCATCTGTGGGTTTTGCGGCCATTCAATTTCTCCTGAGAAGGGGGTGAGCGATTTATCTGTTCATATAATATAGCGGAAATATTCTCAACAGTTCTTTTATATTCGACATATTGTCTGGGAGTTGATATACACATTTATACTAAATTGATATATCAATATGAAAAATTAAAACTATCAAATACAGTCCTACTAATAAATTCCAGTTGACAAATTCCAGATTTTCATTCTATGTGGATCTAAACCACACCTGTGCCGAGGAGAACCTAGACCATGTCCGACATACTCAAGAAGATCCATAACACTTCGATCCGCATTCTCAATGAAATCGGGATTCGTCTTCATCACCCTGAAATAATTGAAATGATGGCGGAAAAGGGGATTCGCATTGACGGCAATACCGCCTATTTTACTGAAAAACAGATTTACCACTGGCTGAACAAGGCACCGGGTCGGTTCACCGTCTATGCCAGAAACAGTGATTACGACATGTTCATCGGCGGTGATCATACGGAGTATGCCTCCGGATACGGCACCCCCACCATTGTGGATCCTGACGGCATGCGCCGGCCGGCTGACATGTCGGATTTTTTAACCTTCGTCAAACTGGTCCACCAGACCCAGGAATTCAAGCTGAACGGCGGCATCCTGGTTCAGCCGTCAGACATCCCGGCCGGCCAGAGCAGTGCCATCATGACCTATGCCACCTTGACCCATTCGGACAAGTGCCTTATGGGCATCCCCGGTACCACCCAGGAAGTGGAGCAGATTATGGAGATGGCGGCCATTGCCCTGGGCGGAATGGAGAACCTGGTCAAACGCCCCCATGTCATCACCATGGTATCCACCCTGAGCCCTCTTCAGATCGATCACATCGCCCTGGGAACCATGATGGTCTGCGCCCGGCTCGGACAACCCATGATCATCTCCCCTGCCCCTGCAGCCGGCCTCACCGGCCCGATCGTCATGGCCGGCAACATCTCCTTAGCCAATGCCGAGGCCCTGGCCGGTATCGCCATCGCACAGATGCTCAGGGAAGGCACCCCGGTTATTTACGGCCTCCAGTCCTATGCCGCCGACATGCAGAGCGGTCAGATATCCATCGGCTCACCCGGCTATTCCGTCCAGGCAAAATACTGCAGCCAGCTGGCCCGGATGTACGGCCTGCCCAGCCGGACCGGAGGCACCAACACCGATGCCAAAGGCGTTTCCGTCCAAAGCGGCTATGAAGCCATGATGTCCATGCTTACGGCCTGTCAGAACCGGGTCAACCTCATCGTCCATTCCGCCGGCATCCTGGATTCCTACGGCGCAACATCCTATGAACAATTTATCGTGGACCTTGAAATCATCTCCATGATCGAAGCTTTTCTGGCGGACATTAAAGATGATCCCGAAGACTTTGCCTTTGACGTCATCAAAGAGGTGGGTATCGGCGGCCAGTTCCTGACCTCCAGGCAGACGGCGGAACGCTGCCGTACCGATTCCTGGCATCCGTTCATTGGCTTGAGAGGCCACATGATTTCCAACAATCCTAACGACCAGATCCTGGAAAATATCGGACGGATCAAAAAGAAAATGCTGGACGGGTATAGAACCCCAGACATGGATGCGGGCACCGCGGCAGCATTGAACAACTATATGACAGAATCGTTGAATATTCCCACCGAGGTACTGGATCAGATTCAGACATCGCTCAATCCCTCTTAGAAAAAAAGCTCCCCCGGCAGAATACGTTCCGCCGGGGGAGCTTTTTTCAAAATAAATATTTGAGCCAGGCCAGACCCTAGTCCATAGGCCGGCCTTCCTCAACTCCGTGGCAGGCCACAAAGCCGCCGTTGGGCAGTTCGTTGAGCGTGGGCACTTCCTGGGAACAGCGGTCGTTGGCGTAGACGCATCTGCCGTGGAAAACACAGCCTGTGGGCAGGTTCACCGGTGTGGGCACCTCACCCTTGAGTTTGATATGCTTGGCCTTTTTCTCCCCCACCTTGGGGATAGCGGAGAGCAGCGCCCGTGTATAGGGGTGTCTTGGCTCGTAGAACAGATCGTGGGCCGGGGCCAGCTCGCAGAGGGTGCCAAGGTAAAGCACGGCCACCCGGTTGGAGATGTGATGGACCACGGACAGGTCATGGGTGATGAACAGGTAGGTCAGGTTCATCTTCTCCCTCAGTTCCATGAGCAGGTTGAGAATCTGGGCCTGAATGGAAACGTCCAGAGCGGAAACCGGTTCATCAGCTACGATGAACTGGGGATCCAGAATCAGACCGCGGGCAATGGAAATCCTCTGCCTCTGTCCGCCGGAAAACTCGTGGGGATACCGGGTGATCCAGGCCGGATCAACCCCAACCTGCTGCATGACGTCGGCGATCTTGTCCCCGGCTTCGGCAGCACTCATTTTCGGATTGTGGAACCGTAAAGGTTCTTCCAGGGTCTGCCGCACTGTCTTTCTGGGGTTCAAGGAGGCATAAGGGTCCTGGAAAATCATCTGCATCTTTTTCCGGTAGGGCATCCACCCCTCATGGGTGAGATTGTCGATGCGGTTGCCTTCAAACCGGACCTCACCGGAGTTGGGACGGTGCAGCCCCATGATGACCCGGGCCAGGGTGGACTTGCCGCAGCCGCTCTCCCCCACCACACTCAAAGTCTCACCTTTATTCACAAACAAAGAGACATCATTCACGGCCTTTACCGTGGTCTTTTCAAGCTGGAATTTCCCCTGATTAAAGGTGAGCTGATCCAACAGGCCGCCGGAAATATCAAAATGTTTGACCACATTGTCCATGGTCACAAGCGGTTGTTCAGTATTCATAATATATCCTTAAAAGCTGTCTTTTCTATTTCATGTGGCAGGCTGCCATGACCCCGTTGCCCTTATCTTCCAGCAAAGGCACCTTCCGGGTGCAGATATCCTGACGCAGCTCACATCTGGGGTTAAAGGCGCATCCCGGCGGAATAGCCGTAAGGGTGGGCATCATTCCCGGGATCTGCTTTAGGTCCTCACCCGGCGGAATGGAGCCCGGAATAGAACCGATCAGTCCGGTGGTATACGGATGGGTCGGGTTGTGGACCACCCGGTCCGTTGGGCCGTACTCAATGATCTTGCCGGCATACATGACGGCGATCTTCTCGGTCACCTGGGACACGACACCCAGGTCATGGGTGATGAGAATCA
>MDTD01194906.1_pt1 | contig 13681 bp, 8 predicted proteins | sample 811221 | NCBI WGS metagenome assembly MDTD01 (sample SAMN05326646, study PRJNA326480) | marine metagenome | isolation source: seawater | place: Pacific Ocean: South West | collected 2011
CGAAAAAGAAAAAGAAAAAGTCGAAAAAGAAAAAGTCGAAAAAGAAAAAGTCGAAAAAGAAGAAGTCGAAAAAGAAGAAGAAGAAGAAGAAGAAGAAAGACAATATATCGATTCGACTGCAACGATGGTCTAACACCCTCGATCTTGTGGGAGACCACCCTTTACTTGGGGTTGGGGCAGGCCAGTTCAAGGTTCATTATCCCAAATACGCTCAGAAAGACCCTGAGCACAGCAGCCACATGATGGTTCATGAAGTCCACAACATATGGCTTCATGCGCTGGCTGAGGGGGGATGGCTCGGTGGCTTACTTTTCATCTTTATGTGGTTGGTCATGCTCTACACCTTGTTCAGGGCCTCGCGTCTGGGCGATGAAAACCAATTGGCGGTTTTGGCCTTGGCGAGCTTGGTGACGGTGGCGGTACAAGGGACCACTTCATTTCCATTGCACAATCCCATGCCTGGAATTTGGCTCTTTCTCTTGGTGGGTTTGGCTTATGCCCATCACCATCGCAAACAGCCCTTGAACGTCCCCTTGATCGTGCGAGTGATGGCTGCCGTTTTGCTGCTGGCCGTTTTTGGGTGGCAGACGTGGGCAGGGCTTTCATCTTTTCATACGCGTGCCGGTGTGCATCACATCAAAAAACGCAATTTTGAAAAAGCGGATCGGGCTTTGGCAAAAGCCGTCGAATTCCCCAACGCGGACACGGCCATGTTGAAGCGCTGTTATGTGTTGGGGCGAATCAAAAAGGTGGATGCCGCGGTGGATACATGTGGTGCACTGCTGGCCCGTCACCCTTGGCATCACATCGCCCACGACCAGATCGCGCGCCAATACCACCGGCAACGGCGAATGGGGAAGGCCGAGTATCACTATGCCAAAGCCGTAGAGATTTACCCCCGGTTTCCCAGAGCTAAGAAATCCTTGAAAGCCTTGCGCAAAAGGAAAAATGCCAAAGGGAAAAAGTGACCCGCTGGGAAACGTGCACCTCATATCCCTGCCCAGAAAAGCGTAAGGCGCTGTTTTTAAAAGTTTATTTTCGGTGCTCCGGCCAGGCTTATTTCACGTGAATGTCGCTTTTCTTTGGGAGCCCACTGGGTTACGCCATAGGCCTCAATAAGGAGTATTCACATGACAGTAAAAGTATGGGTCGCCGACAAGTTGTCTCAAGAAGCCGTTGACAAAATCAATGCCATGAATGGTTTTGAAGCCGTGGTGAATGTGGGGTTGAGCCCCGAAGCGCAAGCCGAAATCATTGGTGATTTCGATGCCATGATCGTTCGTTCTGCCACCAAGCTCAATGCCACATTGGCCGCAAAAGCTGACAAGCTGAAAGTCGTCGTTCGCGCAGGTATTGGCGTGGACAACATTGATATTCCGGCCTGCACCGAAAAAGGCATCACCGTAGAAAATACACCCTTTGGTAACACCGTGACCACCGCTGAGCACGCCATCGCATTGATGTTCTCATTGGCACGTCACGTTCCACAAGCCACGGCCTCCATGAAAGAAGGCAAATGGGAAAAGAAAAAGTTTGAAGGTACCCAAATCGAGGGCAAAACCTTGGGCGTTATTGGGACGGGCAACATCGGGAGCATTGTGTGTCGCAAAGCGGTTGCCTTGGGCATGAACGTGTTGGCTTCCGATCCATTTCTGACCGCAGAGAAGGCCGCCGAGCTTGGTGTGGTGAAGGTTGAGCTGGACGAATTGTTCTCCCACGCCAAGATTATCACCATTCACACCCCGTTGATCGACGCCACCAAAAACCTGCTCAATGCAGACGCCTTTGGCAAAATGCAGCCGGGCACGTTGTTGGTGTGTGCCGCGCGTGGTGGCATCGTTAACGAAGATGATTTGGCGGCTGCGCTCGAAAACGGTACGGTGGCTGGTGCAGCTCTCGACGTGTTTTCGGTAGAGCCACCCAACCCAGACCACCCATTGTTTCGCAGTGACAAGGTCATTCTTACCCCACACCTGGGTGCGAGCACCAAACAAGCACAAATCAATGTGGGCCTAGATGCCGCCGATCAAATTCAAGCTTTCTTTGATCGCGACGAGAAAATCAACGCACTGAACTAAAGAGTGGCCGATACCGGTCTTTTGACGCCGCGCAGCTGTTATCGTTCTATGACAGGATGATACACGCGCGGCGTTTCTTTTTGCCAGATGTTGCCGGTTTGTTGGTATTTTGACCAAGAAGTGAACGTGTAATTTTGAATCATGGCACGCAGGTATTTGGGTGGTGCTTCTTCAAAAGGGTTGTGTTCGAACATTTCAAACATGGCGGGCTCGTGGGCCAGGATACGTCGCATCATCCGGGTGAGCCACGGGTTACGTTGGTGATTGCCCAAGGCAGCAAACCACATTTGCCAGTCCACCCGAGGTTGAAGGGGCGCGACGAAAGAGGGCATGCGATCCACGGGGCCGGGTTTGTGATGAAAGACGTAATCTTTCCACGTTTGGCCATCATCGCTCCCTTGGAGGGTGATTTCGGGGCGGATTTTGGTCATGCGGGCGAACAGGCCATAGGTGTTGATGCTGCGGTAGCGCCGTAAATCGTCTGCCCAGCCCACCAAGGTTTTTGGAGCCATGTTCGGGGCGACCACTTGGCACATACGACCGAAGGACATCAAAGTGATCGCAATTGCCAATGACCAACCGATCCATTTCAGTGGGTTGTGTTGCACCGGAGACTGAGGGTTGGAAGGGGAAGTACGACGAAAGACCCAGCGGTAAAAGTCATCGTCCAATTGGGTGAAGCACAAGGAAATGGTGAGCAGGTTAAAGAAATTGTAGTTGCCCGTGAGCGCGATCAGAACCTGATGAACCAAAATAAGTACGGCGCCGAGGTGTCGCAACCTGCGCGGGGCGAAAAGGAGAAATGGCGCACCCATTTGGATGACAAACGTGATGAAGCAACCCAGCTGATGAAAGACCAAAGGCCCTTGGTGAAAGATAAAGGCGAAGGGTGTGGGCAAGGGTTGCGTTTCATAATGGAAGGTGAGGGCGGTGAGGTTGTGCCAGCTGTTATCGCCACTGTTCCATTTGGCCATGGCCGACGACAGAATGACTTTGAATAATAAAAATCCGAAAAAGAAAATGGGGAGGCGTGCGAGGTGTTGGTGAGTGGTTCGCCATTTGAAAAACGGCAAGATGCACGCTGACAAAAGAGCAATTTCCAAAATAAAATTATCCCATTGAAAATAAAAGAAACGTTGTCCAGCAATGGTTAAACTCAGATAAAGGCACCAAAGGCTCAAACACATCAGACCGGGCATGAAGCCCAGCGCCAGCAAGATACTCAGTAGCAAGCCTGTGATGGTGAGTCCGTAGACGAATGAAAGGTCGGACGAAAACCAAGTGAGGGTGGGCCAGGTTTTCACGTGGGCCCAAAATGCATCGAACCCCGGTGTGAAAGTACTGCCCCCACGATTGCGGGACAGACGATTCATAAAATCATCTAATGGCAAAATCCCCTTTGGCCCAATGAGCATCTCGGCTTCAAAAGCGATGCTGAGAAAGGCAAAAAAGAATGAAAGACCCAGGCCTGCCATGAAGAAGCGCGCCCCCCAAGTGAAGGAGGGCATGGGGCTGGCATTACCTAAAAAAAAACCGTTAACTTGGAGAAGAAGCGACGGTTGTTCGCCACCAATCGGTAGGCGCCATTGATGACCAGACGGGCTGGCAAGAAAGCGAAAAGCAGGGTGAACCACTTAAAAGTGTTGGCCCGCCGAAAGGATTCATTGATAGCGGCTGCACCTTCCCACCATTCGCCGGCCTCATTCACGTAGACCACGGCCCGATCGTAGGTGTCGGGTGGGACCTGGCTAAAAAGGTCGCCATGGGTTTGGCTGGTGGCCCATGGAATGGTGTTTTGGGTCCAAAGAGCCCATTTTCGCATCCAGTACAAACAAAACCCACAATCACCATCATAGAGCATGATCGGCTTTTGACCCACTTCTTCAGCGGAAAAGCTGCTGTTTTCCAGTGAGTTAGGTTTTATTTCACAGGTACTCACGAATACTCCTCACGACCTAGTGGCTTTTCTTCTCATTCTTGATACAATGCGTCGGCGCTTTTTATTCGGCAAGGGGGATTCCGTCGCCCAAGCCCGTTTTTGAACAACCAGGAGTTTATTTTATGACCACAGCAGCAGATATTTTCACCGATTTGAACAACCGTATCACCCCTGAAAAAGCATCCAAAATTAATGCAACCTATCTTTTCGATATCGGTGGTGATGAGGGTGGCAAATGGCTGGTGGATTTGACCGGTGAAGGCAACTGGGTGACCGATGGTTCCGCTGACCCTGATGCCAACTGCACCGTGAGTGTGAAAAATGCCGAAGACTGGGTGGGCATTGCCACTGGCAAAATCAACCCCACCATGGCTTTCATGCAAGGCAAAATCAAAGTCAAAGGCGACATGTCTTTGGCCATGAAACTGCAAGCCCTTTTGGCTTAAGCAGTCATTCCCAGCGAGGTAAAAACCGGCTTTCGAGGCCGGTTTTTTATTTGATGGACAGCATTCGTCTGCGCATTTTGCGTCTCACCACGCTCACGCTCACCGCTTTTCTGGGCTACGAGGGCGGCTTTTTCTACGTGAAAGGGCGCTTGCTCGGAAAGGTGTATCCGCCCAACGCAGTGCCCCAAACCGATGCATTTTTGGTAGGGTTGCCCGACGGTTTTGTGATCGAATATCCCTATTGGGCGCAGGTCTACATGAATTGGGGGCTCGAGCCCAAAATGTTCGCGCCGCTTTTCGTGTTTTTGGCCATTTTGGGTTTGGTGGGGCTGTTGGCCTTGTGGCGTCACGCTTGGTTGGTGGGGTGGGTTTTGCTTGTCCCCTTCCATCTATTGGCTATACTTCATTGGGGTGTGGCCACAGGGCTCGCCTTGGCCGGCTTGGTGACCATTTTTTGGCCCGGTTGGCGTTCGTTTTGGTTTGAAATTGCCCCTCATTTGGAGGAAGACTAAAGACATGAAGAGTCTGATTTCATCTTACGCCATGGCAGCCAGTGGTTTTATTATTCCACCACTGGCAGGACTGCACCGGTTTTACCTGGGCCGCCCTGTTTCAGGTCTGTTGTACTGCATGACCGGTGGCTTTTTGGGGTTGGGCACCTTGTTCGACATGCTCTTTTTAATCCCCCAAATGGTCGATGAAGAAAACAGACGCTTGTTGGGAGAGAATTCCCTCGATGCTTTGCCGCCCGGCAGTTTTGTGCAACCCGCGATGGTCAATCCCTTCTTAGGCATCATGGACCCAGACCCCATGAAGGTGGAAACCGCCGAAAAGCAAATCCTCAAAGCCGCCGAAAAGCGCGATGGAGAGCTCACCATCCAAATGATGGCGCTCGACACCGACTTGTCCTTAGACGAAGCCAAAACCGTGGCGGAACACATGCGCAGTTCCGGCTATTGCCATCTCGACATTGCCGAAGATGGGGCTGAGGTTTACAAATTCATCGGACTCACCAAAAAGCCTTTGGTCCTTGATTGATTTTCAAAGCCCGTTCAATTTAAATTAAAGCCTGTTTCCCCCCGAAAGAGGCTTTTTTGTTCGCTGATCAGTTACTGCAATTATGCCAATGGATGTTGCTCACGGCGCTTCTACTCTTGGCTTTCTACGGTTTTGGGACTGAAATCGGCCGACGGCTTCAGCTGCCCAACGGTCTCCATCTCATCTTGGGCTTTTGCCTCACGTTGCTTTTGGGCGGTGTTCTCACCCTTCTGGGCGTGGCCTCTTTTTTATCGCTCCTGGGCTTGGTGGTGGTGGGGTGCACATTGGGGTGGGTGCGGCTCAAAAGCCTCCTCCCAGTAAAAACACGTGCGCAGCAGTGGCTTGGTAACCACCGAAACATCCTTTTGGGATGTTTATTGATTTTGGCCGCATTCATCGCAGAAGCCTTTTTGCTCAGTGGAACGGCTTACAATCACCACGATGATTTTCATGGGTATTTGGTGTACCCAGCCCGGTTGCTCCAAGAGGGCACCTTTTCGTTCGATCCCTATAATTTTCGATTCAGCACCGGCGTGCTGGGGGCGCACAGTTTCTTTTTGGCTTTGGGTTTGGTGCTCGGCGATTTTGACTTTTTGAAGGTCTTCGAATTTTTGGTGGGCGTCTTTTTGATTGGGACCTTGTTGGTCAGCAACCGTGACAAAGGCCACCGGCTGGCGGGTGTGGGGGCCATGCTTTTGTTGTTTTTGGTGGTGCCATGGTCGGCCAACCTGTCCAGTGTTTGGACTTCCGTCGCGCTCTTGCTGGGCATGCTTCACATCCTTTGGTCCATGCGCACCGCGCCTTCTGCAAACACCTGGGCTTTGTTCTTCACTTTGGGCTTGGTGGCGGGGACGTTATTGGCCATGAAGACTTCCAATTTGCCTGCAGTGGGACTTTTGTTGTTGTTGACCATCCCGCAGGTGAAGCGATTTCATCAGGTGGCGGGCGGGGCCTTGGGTTTGCTATCGGTGACCGTGATTTGGGGGTGGGTCCATCACCAAGCCTCCGGTACCTTTTTGTATCCCTTCTTGGGCAGTGGTTTTGTTTGCGAGGCTTATCCCGCGCAGTTCGAATCCATATCCCAAGCCATGCAGGCAGGGGGCGAGATTGTCGGCGTGCTGCTGACGCACCCTGCATTTTTGGCGCTCTTGGTTTTAGGGGTTTTCACCCTCAAATTCTCACCGGAACGTCGTGGTTTTCAAACTGCGATTCTCATGGCGGCCGGGGTGGTTCCCTTGGTGATGTTGCTCAAAATGGGGGTGCCCTACGAGGGACGAAGTGGCCATTTGCGACACGGTCTTCCATTGGTGGTGGCGGTGTTGGTCTTTTTGATGGCACGTCTCAACCTCCGTGGTTTTGAAAACAATTTGGGCAAGCTGGGTTTGGTGGCGTTGGGCTTCTTGGCGGCTTGGTTGGGTTGGCAGAAAGTCAACACGTTTGGCTTGATGTGGGACAACGGCCAAAGCCGAAAGAACATTGCTTACTTTCAAACCCAAACCGGTGTGGCGGGCGCATTGCAAATGCAAAAGAGCATTCCCCCTGGCGCCCCTTTGTTGGTGCGCTCAGCCCGACCTTTTCACTTGGACTTTGCGCGCAATCCCATTTGGATTGCAGATTTTCCGGGGTTGGCTGGCGACGTCAAATGCCCCGTTTGGCCCCAGTCACCACAAGCCTTTGCCGATTATTTTAGCGGGCAGGGCATTCGTTATATTGCTTACTCGTTCTTAAACGAAGGTGGTTTCCCCAAAGAATTTTTTGCTAAAAACCTGCAACACCCTCAAGCGTTTTTTCGGTTGAATGCACAAAAATCGTTGGCGTTTCAACAGCAGCTGGACCGCATGATGAACGCATTCGCGCACCGCTACAATGACGGTGTGTACGTGGTTTTGGACCTCCAGCGTCCTGTAGAGCGACCCAGTCCCTAACGGGTGATCACCGGTGAGACCCTTCGGCCTTGCCATGAGGGTGCCAATCGAACCTGGATCTGCACGAAGCCCAGCTGAACCCGCCAGCAAGAAGAGAGGACCCCAGTGACGATTTCGGGTTTTTATACCCGTGCGATGGGTCTTTTTTTGGGGCCCATGCTACGATTTGAGGCTCAGGAAGGGGGATCGGACATGGCTGTTAAAACTTTTAAGTGTTTGATTTTATGTGTTTTTCTTGCCTCTTGCGGTCAAAGAGAATTCGATTCACTCGATGATGTGTCGCTGTCGTGTCAAAGCAACGATGATTGTCCAGAGGGCTATTTTTGTGAAACGCGTTTAGATCCATCGGAATGCCGACTTCTCGAAGCCCGAGATCTCACTTTACCAGGGTTGGGTGCCGCGACCATCAACCTTGGCTTGGCCCGTGCTGGCCAGACCTTAACGGCTACTTTTGAGACCACCAAACCGGTGGTGCGAAGTAACATTCGGGTGTTTGTGGGCAACGATGTGGCCGAGCGACAATTCGTTGAAGATGAAGCGGCTTCCAGCCCCGATGATTTGACTTTCGTTTTCCAATACGAGGTCAAAGGCGATGAGGGCGACGGCAATCAAATCGTAAAAACTTATTTGCAAGACGTGAACGGCAACGAGGCCACAGTGGATGTGGGGGCAGTGGTATTCGATTTTACCGCACCCAGCCTATTTGCCGCTTCCAGCAATTTGCCCACCTATCGTGGGGGCGATAACATCACTTACACCGCGCGTTTCAGCGAAAATTTGGCGGCCAGCCCAGTTTTAAAGGTCTATCGCATCGCCACCAATGAGACGGACGGCGGGGGTGAAGCCTTGGTCGAAGATTTCTTGATTGAAATGGCTCAAACGGTCTCTAGCGGCAATGATGCTGGCGCCATTGGGGCGAGCAATACCGATGCCACCAGTTTTGCCTACGAACGGCTTGCCCTCACCGATGCCGATGATGGCGCGTACGTGGTGCGCCTGAGTGGCGTGGTAGATGCGGCCGGAAATTCGTCCACCGAAACAGCCATCGAAGGGGACGGTTTTTTCATTGATGCCACACCGCCCGCGTTTACGGCGTTCCAACTTTACAAAAGGGAAGGTTCGCAACTCACGGCCACGGCCCGTTTGAAAATCGATGATGTGATGGCAGTGTGCCTCACGCTCCAAGAGGACAACCCCGATGAGAACGCGCCTTTGACCGTCAAGTTTCAAGGACAAGCGCTTTCTGAAGTGTCGCCCATCGCGGATTGTGCCGACCAGCAAATGTTTGAACTCACCGTGCCAGCAGGCATTGATGATGGGGCTTACTTTATTGAGTTGCGCGCTTTAGATCGCGTGGGGAACCAAGGCTCTGAAAGTATTCAGGTGACCATCGATTCCACCCCGCCTGCATTGATCGACACGCAGGTCACGCCCGAATTGGCTTTGGCGGGCGATGTGATTTATTACGACCTGATTCCTAGTGAGCCTTTGTCCCAGTTGAGCGATGAGACCTTGGTGGTCACCCGCAGCGATGGGTCGGGTGAATTGGTGTTTTCACACGTGCCGGGCACCAACAAGTTTGCTTACGAAGTTCAACCGGGTGACGATGGGGAATACGAGGTCATGGTGGTCTCGCTCACCGACGAAGTGGGAAATGTGGCCGGTGATTTTTCCAGTGACTCCAGCGAAGACATCAAAAACTTTGCCATTGATACCCAACTGCCCACGCTACAAAATGTGAGTTCCAATGGCACCCGTTACAGCCTGAATGAAGGTTTTTCCGATCTTGAAGTGCAGTTTTTAACCGAAGTCAATATCGCGGCAGTGAGTGTTTCTTTGGCGGACATCGATTTGGCGTGTGTGCAGGGCGAGGGGCCCGGGCAATACACGTGCAGCCATACCCTTGTGGCAGAGGATATTGCACAGCAAGAAGAAACCATCGAAACCGTCACCGTGACGGTGGTGGATCTGGCCGGCAACGAAAACAGCGAAAGTTTGACCGTGACGCTCGACACCAAAGCCCCTGAGCTGCTCTCTTATCAGCTTTCACCCAACCCGGCCAAGCTGAGCGACAATGTGATTTTAAACCTCACCTTCAACGAAGCGTTGGGCATTATCCCTGTTTTGGAAAACACGGGGCTGCCTTTTAACTACAAGGAGGGCAGCGCTTATGCTTATGGCATGACGGTGACCACAGACATCCTGAGCAACGATTATGTTTTTGATGTGACGGCGATGGACGTGGTGGGTAACGTGGCCACTTTGCCCGTTTTTGGCTCAGGCCCCGATGGGGGTGCGGCTGCCGGTTTTGAAGTGGATGCCACCGAGCCCGTCATCCAAAACGTTACAATTAATGCTGATAGATTCAGCCTCCACCCTGGCCACAACGACATCGAAGTCGCTTTCGATTTAGAGGAAGACCTCGAAAACGTTTTGGTCAAAATGGGCGAATCGATTTTTGAACGTCGACTGCTTGAGAGCACCGGTGATGGCGGGACAGTGCTGCCTCAGGCCACCCACGTGTTCGGTCACACCCTATACGCTGGGAGCGCGGGGGCTGATGGTGGCACCGGCCAAGAGGCTGATGTCCCGCCGGGCATCGAACAAATCCGCACGGTCACCATTTTGGTCACTGACGCTGCAGGCAATCAAGTGTCGGACAGCCGCACGGTGACCATCGACACCAAAGTACCCGAGCTGTTGTCTCACCAACTTTCCCCCAACCCCGCCAAGTTGGGCGATACCGTGGTTTTGTCTTTATCCTTCAGCGAAATGCTCAATGAAGAACCCGCTTTGATTGAAAATGACAGCACGGCGTTACTGAGCCAACCCGAATTTAACTTGGTGCCTGATTCCACTTATGCTTACGCGCTTTTGGTGGATGATGGGGTCACAGCGCCTTCTTATGTATTTAGGGTGCTGGCCACCGACCAGGTGGGCAACGCCCAGATCATCGACCTTTTTGATGAACTGGAGTATCTGGCGGTAGACATTGTGTCGCCCTCCATCGAGGATTTTGGCAGCGATGCCGAACGCTACAGCCTGCAAGAGGAACACAACGTAATCTCAGTTCACTTCAACAACCCTGCCAATGACCTCAATGAAGTGCATGTTTCCATGGGCGGCAATGCTTTTGCCAACCAGTCTCAAGGCAGTGACTGCGCTTGGGATTACTGTTTTTCGTTAGAAATAAATGGGGAAAACCTTGATATACGCGACGAAGAACGCACGGCCATTATTTTGTTGGCGGGCAGTGATTTGGCTGGCAACCCCATTTCTCAGAGTTTGGTGGTCACCATCGACAACAAGGCCCCAAGTTTGGTGATGGCCTCCTCAGGGGCCTCTCAGTCTCATTTTAAAAATGGCGATCAGTTCCAATTCACCTTTGTGGCCGATGAGCCCCTCAAAAGAGCCCCCAGATTTGACGTGACCCAAAACGAGGCTGTGAACACTTCGCTGTTGGACGACCTGACTGCCGTAGGAACCAGCCGGTTTGAAATCACCAGTGATTTGGAATCCACCGACAATGGCTTTTATCAAGTGACGAATATCGTTTTGACCGACGAAGTGGGCAACACGAGGACTTATGCAGAAGCAACGACGCTTAACTTTTCCGTAGACATTGATGTACCCACCGTTTTGGACCTGAGACTTAACAGCGATCGGTTTAGTTTTGTGGAAGGTCATAATGAAATTTTGCTGAATTTTTCGGTGAGCGAGCCAGATACCAATATTGCTGTACAAATGGATGAGTGGCCACTGGAACCGGTTGCTTTGAACGATGCCGGCGGAGGCGGGCACCAATACCTTTACCGTTTGGCGGTGGTCCAAGAAACATACACGGACCAAGATGGCCAGGTGCACCTCAAGTTCGAAGAAAATGCTGAGGCCATTCGCACTTTTACGGTGACGTCGCAAGATGCAGCGGGTAACAGCGCTTCGGCCACCATCAATGCCACCATCGATACCAAAAAACCTGAGCTTCTGTCTTTTCAGTTGGCCCCCAACCCCGCCAAACAAGGGGACCAAGTGGTGATGTCTTTGGCGTTTAGTGAACTTTTAATGGAAGCGCCACGTTTGATTGAAGCCGATTCTTTTGCGTCCCTCACCGAGCCCTTTCAGTTTGATCTCATCGCAAACTCCACTTACGCGTTTACCATGTTGGTGACCAATGCGCTGAACCAACCGTCTTATTCCTTTCGCATGGTGGCCATTGACCAAGTGGGTAATGAACAAGTGTTAGACCCCTTTGGCGAAGAGGAAGCACTGGTGATCGACGCGGTTGCGCCCACCGTGTCGAACCTGGCGGTAAACAGTCCCATTCAACGGTTTAGCAATGAACCCAATCACAACCGCATTGAGTTTTATTTTTACGAACACAACCAAGAACTGGCGTCCGTGAGTGTGAGCATGGAGGGCCAACCTTTCACCGAAGCGTCAGCGTCCGATCCGTGCACCTATGCATTTCCTTCCGGGGGAGCTGGGGACCGATGTTTCATTTTGGATTTAAGAGATCCCAGTATCGAGCCCAATATCCTCATGCCGCCAGGACAAGTAAGCATCAGACAGATTTTTCTTGTGGGCGCTGATGCGGCGGGCAATCAGGTGACGGCCAGTCAATTCGTAACCCTCGACGACCAAGACCCGGCTTTGGTGGTGACTTCCAGTGGGGCTGCTAAGTCACACTTTAAGTCGGGAGATGAGTTTTATTTCGTTTTTGAAGCCACCGAACCCTTAGCGCAAGGGCCTGTCTTTAGATTGACCCACAATACAGTAATAGACACCGATTTGATGGTGCAAGAAGATGCGCAGGATTCTGACAGTGATACATATGTGTACCGAAAAAACCTTTCGTCTCCCGACAATGGCACCTACCGGGTAGACCAGATTGTTCTCACCGATGAGGTGGGAAATTCTGTGACGATGTCCGACCCTTTCGTATTCCACATTGACGTCACGCCGCCCCACATATCCAATGTCAACACCAACAACAATGGCCAGTACAGCCTGCAAGAAGGTTTTCAAGATGTTGTCCTTACTTTTTCGGTGAATGAGTGTCTGCCCGAAGGGGGACTCACCGTGAGTTTGAGCGATACCAGTTTGACCTGCTTTCAAACCGTATCGGGTGATGCTGGGGTGAGCGAAAATAATTGCAACTACCGCTGCGACTACACGGTCACCGGAAACGAGCAAGGCAGCACCCAACTCATTCAAATCTTTGCCGAAGATGCGGCGGGCAACCTCGATTTTGCCACCGCCACCATCAACATCGACGTGCAGCAACCGGCCATCGCCGTGGCCGACTTGGCTTATTACACCGACGTGACCAATCCCTTGGTGAGTGTTGATTCGGCCACCAAAGGCACGTTGGTGGTGCTCACCTTGGTGGCCGACGAACCGGTGAACAGCGACTTCCCGCCGGTGGCCGAAGCCGTTCGCGGCGACGGTGAAACCATTAACTTGGGCGTGCCTGAAATTACCGCAGTGGGGGCCATCTTTAGATACACGGTGCCCCAAGAAAATACGCCCGCCGATGGCGATTATTTGCTTAACCTCGAATGGCGCGACCAAGCGGGCAATCAAGACGTGGTAACCTATGATGCGTTTCCCGATGACGCGCAGTTTATCCGCATTAAAACTTCGCAACCCCAAATAATGGTTGACCAAACGGCCGTGACCTTTTTGCGTTCGCCCTGGGGCAATTCGGAGGTTGAAACCGTCACCATCCTCGAAGGCGTGGAGCTGGATTTGTTTCCCGCGGGCCCTTATTTTGCATTGGCGCCGCACGACACCTTAAGTAACGACCTCACTTTACCGGAGAATACTTTTGCGCCGAGGGCTGACGAGGAGTTGGTGATGGTACAGATTTTTAGCCGGCCGCGCATGGCGTTTATGGATTTGCTCGGGCAAATGGAACCCAACGACGATGGCACGTGGGCCCGTTTGCAATTGAGCCCCTCCAGCGCGGTGCACGCGTATGCGGTGGGCATCGACGAAGCGGGCAACCAATCACCGCCCGTGCAACTCATACATGGCGAATGGGTGGCCACGCCCAATATTCCTGAGGGCGAAACCAATCCGCATACGTTGTTGGCAACCTCGGGCGGCGATCTCAAACCCAACTCCGAAGCCGATGGCGAGTTGATTCTCGACATGCTGGGCAGCGAGGCACTCACCGGTTTGCAAGACGGTGAAAGCCTCACCCAATCCGGTGAGGTGTTGGGCGTTGTGGGCCGGACAACCTCCCCCCACACC
>MDTD01157877.1_pt1 | contig 13679 bp, 12 predicted proteins | sample 811221 | NCBI WGS metagenome assembly MDTD01 (sample SAMN05326646, study PRJNA326480) | marine metagenome | isolation source: seawater | place: Pacific Ocean: South West | collected 2011
ATTTATCATTCCAAAACTTTTTATTTAATAACATCATCTCCAATAATTTAAGTACTACATTTATTTATAAAACAAACTTACTTAATAATTTTCTAAAAAAGTTCGAAATAAGGACCGAGAGGTCCACCAATAATAAACCCATTTATTTAAGTGGGTTTATTATTTAAATTTTCTAAAAAAGTTCAAAACAAGAAGCCTTCAAACAACTTGTTTTTATAGCTTTGTATAAACTGAAAGATTCTTGTGAAAGAAAATAAAGAAAATCCATTAAATCTAGAAAATAAACTTTATACTCTTGAAGAGTTTGGCTCTACATTGAGAAATAAATTTGGAGCAGATAATTATATTTCTAACGTTATGTTAGCAGAAATATTTCTTAATAAATACCCTGTTTATTCTTGTAAAATTAAAAAATCAAAAAATCACGTTTCCCAAAAAAGTTGTGGCTGCTGTTAAAATTTAATGCAAATATTCATACACTATTTATTACACTTTGGAGCACCATTATTAATTGCTTTAATATTTTTTAAAAAAGACTGGAAAAAGGCATATCTAATTTTTATAGCGACTATGCTAGTTGATCTAGATCATTTATTCGCTAATCCAATATTCGACCCTAATAGATGTAGTATTAACTTCCATCCCTTACATACATATTATGCTTTTTTAATTTATATAATATTTATATTCTTACGCAAACCTCTAAACATCATAGGTATTGGACTGACATTACATATGATAACAGATTTAATTGACTGTTTATTTATGTATTTAAATTGTCAAGAATGTAGCATTAATGATTCTGTATTAGAATTATTCAACTTAATCTCATAAATTAAAATATTGCTACTATATAAATAGAATATATATCAACTAAGCAAAACTCTATACAAAACTACTCTTTAACAAATCTTCGATTAATCACTTTATCTTCATTACTAATATTTAATATATATAAACCAGGTTTCAAAGAAGAAACATTGATATCTCTATAAGATCCTCTATCTAGATAAACATTTTGCGAAATCAATTTTCTACCATATAAATCAATAACATCAATATTATAATAGCCTGAAGAAAAGAGTGACAATCTAAAGGTTAATTGATCTTCTACAGGATTAGGATATAAAACCAAATTAGAATTCAAATCATGCGTATTAACAGAAGAAATAAGACCAAAATTCAAGCGAATCATTGGGACTCTAGAAAGCCAATACCAACTACCAAATGTCTGACCAGAATTTAGACATCCATTCTTTTGTATATAACAAGTCGTAGGTCGCGTAATATTAGACATAGCAACAGTGCTAGTGTCAAGAGGATGCGCATAACCTCCTACTGCAGCCATATAAGTACCCGGAACAACATTAATAAGATTATCAAACTGTACTGTAACCCAATTACCTATATCACCTGCTTGAAGAGTGTAATCAATAGACTGATCTAAAAGTATCTTATCATTATTAAAATCAATCTCATATAGTGCAACATAAATATCTGATCCCACAACAGATTGATCATCTATATAAACAGAAATGGATGAAACAGGATCTGCAGCAAACAAATCATAATAAGCACCTATTACCATACCTCCACATGAACGTCCTAATCCATACCAACTTTCTTGACTCCCATTATCTCTACCATATACAGTATCTGTTACAGTACTCTGTAAATTTATAGTGTCAGTAATCGCAGAATCTGAACTTGCCCATAGAGAGAAATCATAAAGGCCCTCTACAGTTGGTGTAAATAAAGAATCAACTAAGATAGTTGTGTCTGAAGAAAACACTAAACTATTAGAAGGAGTATTTGAATATACAAGTGAATTAGATGAATTAGTTATATTAACATTTAATTGTGTAGTCTGATCTTCTGACCCTACATTTGCAACAACTCCCTCTATCTTATAAGGTTGAGCTATTGCCTGAGATAATGGATATAGAGTATAGTCTAATCCAAAACCAGTAGATACAGGGGTAGTAAACCAACCTCCATAATTTGCCTCTACTAGATCTAATTTATTTCTAGGAGTTTCTACAATTTTCATATCATCAATCATCCAAAAATAAACTCTAGCTGTCCACCCAATTTTAATATAAACGGTAGATTGATTGCCAGCTACAGAGGAAATATTTAAACTCAAATATTCTGGATCTGCAGATTGAGAGTTATTTGCTGTATTACCTTGAACATAAAAATCAGTCCACGATATACTATCATTACTCACTGAAACTATTAAGTCTACACTATTATTAAATCGAAATGTATGTTCAAACTCTAAATTCACATTTAAAAAACCTGTTGTATTAATTGCATCTGTAATAAAATAAGAATCTATATAATGATAGGTAGATCCAGAATTACTACCAGGATTACCATTCCAATGATTAGCAGAATCAATATCAGATATAAGAAATCCATTATTAGCAGTTGTAGAATTTATAGGAGCAGCAGCAGCTGTAGGATTACCAGCACTATTTGTACCTACAGAATTCCAATATCCCCAACTACCCTGTATAGAATATTTCCAAGGGCATTCAGCAGTATTTCCTGGATAAGAAGACCCATTATTTCCAGAGCCAGTATTACTACTATAAGTAGCCCATCCACTAGGAAAACCTCCTTGAAAATCTTCTGACCAAATAACAGTAGAAGATTTATCATTATTAATAGTATTCTGTATTACTTTTGAAATATTAAAATCATCTCTTTCTTCCTGACCAATACAAGTGGTTGAGATCATAAGAAAGGATATAAGTATTAGTAATATAGTATTATTCTTCATAGTATTAATTTTATATATGCAATTATAAGTAAATTTTATTTTATCTAGTTTTTACTTTATCTTTGCAGTAATCATCCTTATCTAAGAAATATGATGCTAATTGCGGACAGCGGATCAACTAAATGTGCTTGGGCTTTATGTAATAATCAAGGAGAGATTATTAATGAATATAAAACAATAGGTTTTAATCCTTTTTTTATCAATCAAGAAAACATATTAAATCATCTAGAAAAATCAGAGCTTAGACTAATAAAAGAAAAAGTAAAAAATCTTATATTCTATGGAGCAGGCTGTTCTTCTCAAGAGAAAAAGAACATTATAGAAGAATCTCTAAATACTTTTTTTAAAAAAAGTAATATAATTATTCAAGAGGACATTTATGCTGCTTGTTATGCTACATATAAGAATCAGCCTAATATAACATGTATATTAGGAACTGGCTCCAACTCATGTTATTATGATGGTAAAAAAATTAAAAAAAAGGCGCCCTCATTAGGTTTTTTATTAGGAGATGAATGCTCTGGAAATTATTTTGGCAAGAAAATATTAAGACTTTATCTAAACCATAAACTACCTAAAGAATTAGAAACTAAATTTAAACTAAACTATGAAGATGACTGGAATGTTATTAAAAATAATATTTACAACAATAATAGAGCAAATGTCTATCTTTCTAAATATTTTCCTTTTATCTCTAGTAATAAAAACCACCCATTAATACAAGAAATTATTTATAAGGCATTAAACGAATTCTTTACATTACATATATGTTGTTATCAAAAATATAAAAATGTAGAAATTAATTTTGTTGGCTCTGTAGCATACCACCTTTCTGAAGAAATAAAAGATGTAATAAGAAAAAACAATTGTAAATTTGGAAGAATAGTAAAAGACCCAATAAAAGAACTAGTTAAGTTTCATAGTAAAGAGAATATTAAAGATTCTTAGAGTAAACCTATTCTATTATTATACGTTTTTCTACTCTCCCATCTTCAAACATGTAAAATAATGGGGTGTTAGTTTTTGGATTAACTTTTCTCCCTAGAATATCTAGAATATGATTTAACCTAGCATTTGTAATGTTATCATTCTGAGAAACATCTAAAATAAAATCAGACTGTATAACAATATCTTCATCTCCTTCTTGATAAGGCAAGAATTGGAATCCAAAAACAAACATCTCATCTGTAGTATTGTCTCCTGGATAAATAAGTGTAGGATTCGGATTCGAAAGACTAACTGTATTATCATAATTCCCCTTTGCATATATTATGCTGCCTGCAGGAATTTTTATGAATTTCTCAAAGAAATAGAATCCTTGCCATTCAAAATCCCATTGATTAATACGTATGAGGTTAATTGTATCATTCATAGGTGTAATAGCATAACACTCTAAATCTTTACCTAACAAATGCATATGAGGAAAAATAGACATCAAAGAAAAATCTTGACTTAATGGACCGAAACTATCATCAACTGCAGTAATTTGGTGAGGAGGCAAAACAAATGACCAATTTGTTATAAGAAAATCTGTTTCAATTTCTCTAATATTTGTATTATCAGGATAAAAATAAAATCTCACTTTAGTACTATCTAATTCTCCAAAAGAACCCTCTGGATAATGCATCCCTAAACTAATACTAGAGCCAGCAGGCAAGGTAACGCCAAAATCTCCAGAAATTCCATTAGGATAAGTAATAGGTAGACTTCCTGGCGCATATCCATATATAAGATCTCCTGGAGGAGCCATACAATTTGGAGTTGTCACAATAGTAGAGTTAGGAAAAGGATCTATAGACACAAGTACATGATGAACAATATTCATATTACCTGGTATTACTTCTATAGCTCTTACCTTCTTGTTTTGAATTAATCCTGTAGGTATTGAAAAACATATGTAATCATCAGCAGTAGAAGTAGCATTACTAATATAATTAGGCATCTGTAGTTCTAAATCTGGCACACCACCTAATATTGAATTATTTGAGAATATTGGTTTTGGCGGCAATAATGCAGTATCTCCAATAGGAACACCTGCCACAATCCAATCAGTAATTTTTGTGATTTCATCAAAAGTTAAAACATTCTCGTAAGAAAAATTACGATATAATGTGTCAGGAGGCCAAGGAGGCATCTCTCCAGTTGAAGTAACATGCTGTATCATTCCAGAATTCGAAGCTGCATCAATATAATTTTCAAGTGACAAAGGAGCTATACCATTAGTATGATGACACTGTAAACATTTATTATATATAATAGGAGCTATATCTTCAGAATAATTAGGAGTCTGCCCAATACAAATTATTGGAATAAAGAATAATATGATCAGATTTATCTTTCTCAAAACAAAGAACTAATAGACTCAAGAAAAAATATTAATCCAATCACAATTAATAATAAATACAAAAAACCTGCCGATGCCAATCTACCACTATGTAACTTCTGCCCTGCCTGTAATATTAAAATTGCAAACAGAATGTGCCCAAGAAGAAAAATAATCAAAAAAGCTTTATCCATAGAAATTAATTTGTGATATTAATAATGTAAAAGTAATCATTATTTTCTAACCATTCTTATTAGGATAATACTTAGGGTTGAACTGGTCGTATATAAATTTGCTGAGCATTAGTAGATATTAAAACACCTAATCCATTCTCTACATTTGTATACACGGGAATAACTTCACCTCCAAAAAGACCTAATTCTCCTTTATCAGCATGATCCCCTAAAGAATTATAATAACTATATGTATCATCACTAAAATTAGAAAACTCAATAATTACAGTATCGCAATCTTTATATTCATATTCTTCTTCATAAACATCTAATGAAATATTCTTTTGCTGACCATTAAAAAGTGCATCTGAAAATACTACAACATTACCTTCAAAAGAATAACCATCAAAAGGAAGTCCTGTGGGTGGAAAAGAAGGGTCATTTGATGCAAATTCTAATTGCATTTTATCACCCCATTCATACTCATATCCCCAATAATCTTCCTTCGTGCAAGATGCAAATATCTTTAATCTATAGTAATTATCTTGAGTTGGATCATCATTAAAACTAAAATCTAATCGTACTTTATCATCCAATGTAGTATCAAGATCAATATCATATATTAAAATATCATCAGGAATATATGTTTCAGCTGATACTGAAGGATAATCTGAATGATCTACCTCTATCTTATAAGTAGAATTCTTCTGAGGAACATAATCACTTACATAAGGAAATACTGAAAGGAAGTATGAATTCCAGCCATCATCTTGATAACTAATATCTATTGGATTTAAGCTATCTATATATAAAGGTTCTACTAAATCAAACTGATTTCCATTCTTTCTATATAAAAAAACACTAGCATCCTCTAAATAACTCAGAGTGTCATTAGAAAAAGCCCCTACTGAATGCGAAACAAATACTCTAACATTAGTATCTGTATCTAGCAAACCATTAAGAACTAGTACAGGCTCATGAGGAGGTATATCTAGATCTATCACTGTTTCCATATTACCACAGGAAGATATAATGACACTAAGCAAGAAGCAGTAATAAAATATTTTTTTCATAATTAAAATTGTATTCTATAAGATATTGAAAAGAGAACAGGAAATAAGGAGACCTGTTTTGCTACTCTTTGATTATTTTGATAATCTAAATATGCAAAAAACGGATTTTTTCTATTATATAAATTATACGCTCCAAATGACAACGTAGTTCCAAGTTTTTTACTATGTCGGTTAACACCAAGGTCTAACCGATGATATGATGGTAATCTAGCAGAATTACGATTCCCATAAGACTCTACAACTTCAACATTTAAACCATTCTCCCAACGATCTCCTGGTAGACCGAAATAAACCCCTTGAGGAAAAGTAAGAGCATTTCCAGTACCATATACCCACGTCGCTCCAACATCCCACTGCTCATTAAATTTATGTGAAAGCACTATGGAAAAATCGTTTCTTCTATCATACTTATATGAATACCATTCACCAAAATTAATATTATCGAATCTCCTATTAGACCATGATAAAGTATAACCAAGCCATCCTGTAGTTTGGCCTTTTTTCTTCTGAACAAAAAGTTCTAATCCATAAGACTCTCCTTCTCCATCCGTTTCTACTACATCCTGCCAAGGCTCAGAAGTTGTTAGATTAGAATAGCCTGATTTATAAGTAATCAGATTACGCATAGTTTTATAATAACCTTCTAAACTTAATTCATACTTGCCATTATCAAGTTGAGTAGTAATATTTGCTGCCCATTGCTCTGATATTTGTGAAGGAACACTATCGATAGACGGAACCCAAATATCACTTGGAAATCCAATTGATGAATTGGATAGAAGATGAATATTTTGTTGCATCTTAGCATAAGACGCTTTTAAGGACCAATCTTCATTCAATAAATATCTAGCAGAAATTCTTGGTTCTATACTATAATTATTCTTATCAGTTATTTTATCTATGAAATCTATATTTTCGTCTAAACTAGTATTTGCTATAGCATAATATCCAATATGTAAGCCAATATTCGCCTTCAATCTTCTACTTAACTTAATATTATCCTCTAAATAATAAAACACCTCATGAACATTTGTATTGCCAGAGAAATTAAATAGTGTGTCTAAAGAAAAATTCTGACTTGTATCAATATTATTAACAACAGAAACATCTAAGGTGTTCTCTCCCGGAAAAAAATGATGATGAGTATATGATGTTCCAAATTTAATATCATGATTAGGGCCTGGTGTATAATCAAAATCTATCTTAAATCCTAAATCTTCTATACCAGCTAAATATCGATAATTAAAATCTATATTCTCTTCAAAATAATCAGATGAGAGTCCAAAATCGGTATAAAAACTATAGCGACTATAAGTTAATGTAGTATTACTAAACATCTTATCAGAAAATAAATGGTTCCACCTTAAAGTAGAAGTAATATTACCAAAACCTAATCCAAAATTTAACACATCTCTCTCTTCTGCATTATCATTATTATCTTTATTATCTTCTTGACTACTATCATAATCTACTCCAAATACATCATTCCCCATATAAGCACTTAAATATATTCGATCATTTTTAGAGATCTTATGATTAATCTTGGCATTAAAATCATAAAAATAAAAGCGCAAGTCAGTGCTAGGGGGTAAAAATGGCCCCACAATAAGGTCAACATAAGTCCTTCTTGCAGCAATTAGAAACGAAGTCCTATCTTTAATTATTGGACCTTCAAATGTAAACTTAGAAGATATTAGACCTAAAGTAATATCTCCTCTAAATTCCTTTTGATTACCTTCTCTCATATCAATCTCTAAAACAGAAGAAAGTCTACCTCCAAATCGAGCAGGAAAACCTCCTTTAGTTAAACGAACATTCTTAATAGCATCAGCATTAAAAACTGAGAAAAGACCTCCAATATGGGACGCATTATACACAGGAACACCATCTAGTAATATTAAATTTTGATCTGGACCTCCTCCTCTAACATAAAAACCAGCCGTTCCTTCACTTGACTGAACCCCAGGTAATAATTGAATAGCTTTTAAGACATCAACCTCCCCTAAAAGAGCAGGAATCAGCTTAATTTGCTCAATAGGAACTTCTATGACAGAAGTTTCGGTATTTTTAACTATACTTTTTTCTCCTGTTATCAGAACTTCTTCAATATCTATAGTCTCTTGAAAAAATTCAATATCATAATTAAGATCCTTATTTAAGTTAATTTGCTTTATTTGAGGTTTATATCCAATAAATGAGTACGTAATTTCATATACCCCTTCAGGAAGCGTAAGACTATAAAAGCCATAAGTATTAGAAGAAGCTCCTACTTTAAGTGCTGTTGAATAAATATTGGCACCTACAATACTCTCTCCATTTCTAGCATCTGTCATATAACCACTTATTGTATATTTCTCTTGAGAAAAAGAATCAAAAGATAAATGAGTAAAAAGAACAATCAGTATAAAATAATAACTTTTAAAAAAAGTATTCATATTTTAATAGTCCAATTAAAGTTATCATCAACTCTTCCATATTGTATATCCTGTAAACGTTTTTTTAATAACATTGAGTATGGATTTAATTGTTGAGGAATAAACATCTTATCATTATTCAATGTAATCGATTGAACAGCAACAACAGACACTGCTGTTCCTGTACCAAAAGCCTCTAATAATAAATTATTATTTGATGCTTCAACAATTTCAGAAACAGAAATATCTCTTTCTTCAACTTCTATACCTTCATCAATAGCAAGCTCTAGAATACTATCTCTTGTAACTCCACCTAAAATACTATCAGAAAGTGAAGGGGTGATTAATTTATCTCCTATACGAAACCAAATATTCATAGTTCCAGACTCTTCAATGTACTTATGTTCCTTTGAATCTGTCCATATAACTTGAGTAAAACCTTTACTATTAGCGATCTTAGTAGGGTAAAAAGAAGCTGCGTAATTACCTGCAGCTTTAATGTGTCCAACACCTCCTCTAGTAGCTCTTGAAAAATTCTGTTCAATAACTAAATCTATTGCACCCGTATAATAGTTAATTGTAGGAGTTGTAATAATCATAAATGTAAACTCATCACCTGCAGAGGCTTTAATCCACTCAGAAGAAGAATAAATAAAAGGACGAACATATAGAGAATAACCATCTTCCGCTTTACACCATACATGATCTAATCTTAATAACTCTTTCATTCCATTAAAAAATATTTCTTCTGGAATCTCTGGGATTGATAACCTAATAGCTGAACGATTTAAACGTTTAAAATTTTCTTTTGGCCTAAAAAACAATAACTCATTATCTCTATTCTTAAACACCTTCATACCCTCAAAAATAGATTGTCCATAATGTAAAACTTGTGTTCCAGGATACATGCTAATTGGACCATATGGTTTTATAATAGGCTCTAACCATTCCTCACCTTTATAATGACACTCTAACATATGATCAGAAAAAATTCTTCCAAAAGGTAAATTAGAAAAATCAATACTAGAGATACGTGAATCACTTGTTTTTACAATCTTCATATATTTTTTAAGTCTCTTTTATTAGGTTTGCAAAGTTACAAAAAACAAAAAACATCTCTTCAATAGAGAACAAATAAGACTATGACAAGAAAGATCATAATAACAAACGACGGAGCTCATTCTATCTTTTCTTCTCAAATCAATGAATCCTATCACTCAAAACATGGTTCAATAGTAGAGGCCGAACATGTTTTTATTAAAAATGGATTATTAGCAATTAATAAAAAAAATATTAATATTCTAGAAATAGGCTTTGGAACAGGACTAAATGCATTACTTAGTTTGCAAAAATCAACACAAAAGAATATAAACATTAATTATCATGCAATTGAATTATACCCTATTACTAAAGATGAATATTTACAACTAAATTTCCCAGAATTAATTGGTATGGAAAAATCCGCATTTAACAAACTACATGAGAGCAAATGGGAGAAAAAAAATCAAATAACCAAAAATTTCAAACTAACTAAATATAAAATATCTATCGAAGAATTTAAAACAAGAAAAAGTTTTGACATAATCTACTTTGATGCATTCTCTCCTGAGAAACAACCTGAATTATGGACAAAGAAAATATTTAGTAAAATGTACAGTAATCTAAAAAGCAATGGATTTCTAGTCACTTATTGTGCAAAAGGTATAGTAAAAAGAACTTTAAAAGAAATTGGTTTTGAAGTTCTTTCATTAGATGGACCCCCTGGCAAAAGACAAATGACAAAAGCTAATCGAAAATAGCTTCAAGTATTAGCTTAAATCCTTTATAGGCGAAATAAAAAACAAAAGGTAATAAGATAAAACCTACAATTAATATCTTAGAATCTCCATGTCTCTGGTTATTAAAACCTACAAACAAACAAAATGAACATAAAATAATGGAAGTGGAGAAACCACAAAGCCATAGAGCTCCTTTAATAAGCTTTTCTTTATTCATGATAATTATCTAAAACATCTCTCACAGATCCATACTGCTTTAGTAAAAGAGCAGCCTGCTCACAATCTAAGCCTAACTCTTTCATAATCATCTTCGTTCCTCTTTCAACTAATTTATTATTTGAAAGCTGCATATCAATCATTTTATTTCCTCTAACTCTTCCTAACTTAATCATAGTAGAGGTAGATATCATATTAAGAATTAATTTTTGTGCTGTCCCGGCTTTCATCCTTGTACTGCCAGTAACAAACTCTGGACCAACAACAATTTCTATTGGAATATCTGATACTTTTGAAAGAGGTGAATCTAAATTACACACAATACATCCTGTTAATATTTCATGTTTTTGACATATATCTAAAGCTCCTACAACATAAGGAGTAGTTCCAGAAGCTGCTATACCAATAACAACATCATTCTTATTAATATCATATTTCTGAAGATCTTTCCATCCCAAATCAACATCATCTTCAGCAAATTCTACTGCCTTTCTAATTGCCTTATCTCCTCCTGCTATAATACCTATAACTAAATTATGATCTACTCCAAACGTTGGAGGGCATTCTGATGCATCTAAAATACCTAATCTGCCTGAGGTACCTGCCCCAAGATAAAAAAGACGTCCTCCTAACTTCATTCTTGGAACAATACTATCTACTAACCTTTCTACTTTTGGAATTTGTAATTCTACTAATCCTGGGACACTTTTATCTTCTTTGTTAATATTATATAACAAATCTATCGTACTCATCGATTCTAAACTATTATAGTTTGAATCAGACTCTGTAATCCTTGTCATTTAATAAATTTCTGGGTACTCTAAAGGATCTGACTCATGCATTATAGAATATACTTTTTCAAATACATCTTCTCTAGAAGGCTTAGTAAAATAATCCCCATCTTTTCCATAAGGAGGTCTATGCTCTTTTGCTGTTAAAGTAAATGGATCTGAATCTAAATACTTATAAGCTTGTTGATCTTCAAGAACCTGTTGCATAATATATGAACTAGCTCCTCCAGGCACATCCTCATCAATAATCAATAAACGATTAGTATGTTTGACACTTTCAACAATATCATGACTAATATCAAATGGGATAAGTGTTTGTACATCTATAACATCACAAGTTATACCAGCATCATTTAATAAATTAACTGCTTCCATTACAACTCTCCATGTACTACCATAAGTAACTAATGTAATATCATCTCCATTAGCTGTTTTTTCTACTACTCCTAAAGGAACACGGAATTCACCTATATTGTTTGGCATCTTCTCTTTTACTCTATAACCATTCAAACATTCTATAACCATAGCAGGCTCATTTGCCTTCATTAATGTATTATAAAAGCCTGCGGCTCTTGTCATATCTCTAGGAACACAAAGATTCATACCTCTTGTACCATGCAAAATCATCCCTATGGGAGAACCTGAATGCCAAATACCTTCTAATCTATGCCCTCTAGTACGAATAATTAATGGAGATATTTGTCCGCCATGCGTTCTATAATACAATGAAGAAATATCATCTACCATAGGTTGAAATCCATAAATTACGTAATCTAAATATTGCATTTCTGCAATAGGACGTAAACCTCTCAAAGAAAGCCCTATTCCTTGACCAATAATTGTAGCTTCTCTAATACCTGTGTCAGAAACCCTATCCTCTCCAAATTTTTCTTGTAAACCTTCACATCCTTGATTCACCCCTCCTATCTTTCCAACATCCTCACCAAAAATCATTGCCTCAGGAATATTTTCAAACATATAATGAAAATTATCTCTTAAAATAATCCGTCCATCAACTTCTTCAGCATCACTATCATAACTAGGTTTAACTTCCAAAACCTTACGTGCTGAAGTAGCAGTTTCATTATATAACTTAGTGTTATATCTTTGCTGATTCTCACTATTGATCCGATGAATAAAACTTTTTAAAGTTTCTTTTTCAGGAATATCAGATCTCACAATCATCGATAAGAGATTTCGTGCTTTTGACAAATAATCTCTTCTAAAAGCCCCATATAATGCAGATTGCTTAAGATCTTTAACCCAATCATCAATTTGAGATATATTCAACTTTGTATTAATTGAATTAAAAATAGAAATTAACTCTTGTATTTCTTCCTTTATAGGGGCTTGGTACTCACTCCACGCTTCTTTTCTCTGCTGTTTAACAGACTCAAGAGATTCTTTTTCTATTTCTTCAATCTCATCTAAATTAGCAATATTATTATCTAATATCCATTCTTTAAATTTTTTAATACAATCAAAATCTTCTTCCCATTGTAATCGTTCTTTACTTTTATATCTTTCATGAGAACCGGAAGTTGAATGGCCTGTTGGCTGTGTCATCTCTATAACGTGTATAATAGAAGGGATATGATCTTGCCTTGCTAATATTTCTGCTTTTTCATAAGCCTCAACAAGACTAGGATAATCCCATCCTTTTACCTTAATAATCTCAAATCCTGCATTCTTTTTATCTCTTTGAAATCCAGCTAAGACCTCTGAAACATCAGATTTTGTCATTTGCACTTCATTAGAAACAGAGATACCATAACCATCATCCCATATAGATATAATAGCAGGAACCTGTAAGACTCCTATAGCATTAACTGCCTCCCAGAAATGACCTTCTGCACAAGACGAGTTACCAATGGTAGCAAAAGCAATTTCAGAACCATTATTAGTAAAAGTAGATTTTTTTTCAGCAAGCTTCTTATTCCTACGATAAACTTGTGAAGCTTGCGCCAAACCCACAAGTCTAGGAAATTGAGAAGCCAAACAAGCCATGTCAGAAGTAGAATTCTTTTGATTCATTAGATTCTTCCAACTTCCATCATCATTAAGAAATCTAGTTCCAAAATGATTCATCATTTGCCTAGATCCGGATGACGGCTCCCTATCTA
>MDTD01069891.1_pt1 | contig 13677 bp, 9 predicted proteins | sample 811221 | NCBI WGS metagenome assembly MDTD01 (sample SAMN05326646, study PRJNA326480) | marine metagenome | isolation source: seawater | place: Pacific Ocean: South West | collected 2011
ATTGGAACCATCGATGACCACACTCCATCTCCTTTAATTCTAGAAAAAATAGCTGCAAAGATATGAACTAATATCAAAATATAACTTAAAGAAGCTGAAAAACTATGAATTGCAATCACAAATTCTTGTATTGGGCCATCCTTAATTCCTTGTGAAAATAATCCTGCAATTACTAAACCTGAAATTGGAAGCAGAATCAAACATAAATATATTGAAGAATGAATTACTTTAGCAATTAAAGTATAAACTACTGGAATTTGTTCATTGCGCCAAGAAAAGTTTTAAATTTTTTCATATAAAAATATCTTACCAATACAATGGCTAGAAATAAAATTGCAAATATAACTTCAAATATTAATAAACTTAAATTTTCTAATTGAGATAGGTCCTCTATTTGTTTAAGAACCCCATAAGTGTAGTACAATAAAACCCCAATGCATAAATTTAGCAAGATTTGTATGTGAATTACCCATAAATAGTCCAAAGACGACTGTTAAATTATTGTTACGGACTTAATAATAAAGATTTTTTATGGGCTCCAATCATCATCAATACATGACAAGGTTAACAACTGGTGCAGATGCTCCAGACATAGTACTTCCAGCAATAGATGGTTCAACATTTAATATGAGTGATTACAAAGGAAAAAGAGTTATTTTAACATTTTTTAGATTCTCTACATGTCCTTTTTGTAATATTAGAATAAATAGAATAATTAAAAAATGGAATGAGTTCCCTGAAGATACGGTAATGGTCGGTGTTTTTCACGCGAAAATAGGTGAACTTACTAAGAGAATGAGTAAGCATAACCCTCCGTTCACAATAGTTGCTGATGAAACATATGAATTCTTTAGGAAAAACTCTGTTATGAAATCATTTCTAAGGTTTATGTGGGGAGCTGTACGTTCACCAATTACTTTTATGCAAGCTACTTTGAAAGGTTATTTTCCAATGACTATGTCATTATCAAAATTATCAATTATTCCTGTGGATATCCTAATTGACGAAAATGGTAAGGTTTTCGAAGCTCATTACTGTAAAGATACTGTAGATCATTTACCAATTGATAGGCTAATAGGATTTGCTAAAGGAAATTAAATATTATTGAAAAATCCTCGAGAACTGAATGTATTAGCATACAAAAATAAAAATGCAAAATCAGTCATGAGGCTGTATGGGTCATGAGTTTTTGAATCGATTATCAGTTTGTTATTCGGATGATTTCGAATGTAAAGCGGAAGAAGTTTGGAAACTAATTAGTAAACCAGGAAATCTTAATCACTCACATCCATACTGTAAATCAAATATTGTCATTCAGTGGGAAGATAATAACCATGTAGATCGTCTTATTTACCTCAATGGAAGGAATTATATCAGATCATTTCAATCATGGGAAGAGGGTTCAGGATACTCACTCATAATTGGAAAAGAGGGAGGACCACAATCATACGTAGTCTGGAATATCATGTCAATTGGTGATGAGAAATCAAAATTAACAATTACTGTATATCCATTTATTTTAGCAAAGTTACCCAACTTTATTGCATATTTACCTCATAAAATTTGGGTGAAACCTCGTCTTGAAGAATATCTTAAATCTGTGATTTCAGGGTTTAAATATGTATTAGAAAATAGAGAAAAGGTTCCTAGAAACCATTTTGGGAAACATCCGTGGTTTTCTTGATTTAAAATTAATCTACAGGTTGTCAAAATGAAATGGGACCATATATCTCAGGCATCATTAATTCAACTCCAAATAGAGGATCTGGATCACTACTGTCCATATAGGCAATAAATGAACCACCATCTGGAAGGATACCCATACTAGCAAAATCAAATCTGACATCATTTCCAGCCCCTGAAGTAGAATCTAAATCTCCTAACCCAAGATAGGTTAATTGGTCTGGTACTAATGATTGACTGAAGTCCCTAACATGCCATGCAACATCAACATCAGGTCCATCTGAACTTTGATATCTGACATTTAGAACAAATAAATCATGTTCTCCATTTGAGTGAAATTCCCATTCCTCAATATCAGAAGCCATTTCAGAAATATTGTATGTTTGATTTAACCAACTTTCACCACCATCCCATGATAATTGATGTATGAGTGCTAAACCGTCCCTAACTACACAATGTAATGCACTACTAGAATCAAATGCACAATATTCACTTGGTAAGGTATTTCCCCCCATAGTTTCAGCTTTATACCAGTCTAAATTTGTATCAAGGTATGCATCATCACCATTGACAAAATAATCAGGAAAGTATAATCCTCCAGTCGGTACTGGAAAAGCTCTCATTTCTTTATGTGGTTTAGTATAATCCCATTCGATACCTAAATTAGATGCGTTTAAATCAACCTGAATAACATCTAAATCTGCATCTCTATCGGGAAATGGAAAATAATCATAATTCAATCCATCAGTGGAAATTTGCCCTCCTACATTCTGAACTTGATGCCAGAAATTAGATATCACCAAACTAGCCCAAGGACCAGAACCGTAAATTCCTCCAGAGATAGGACCTATTACTTCTACTTGCCAAGACCTATCATAAAACGGTTCGGGAGTTCTATTAAAACACCAACTCCACTCTTCTGCTTCAGCGTCATAAAAGAATGCGTAAAACTGATCTGCTCCGCTGGAACTTGGGTAAGGAAACCAACCCATAGAAATTATATCTCCATTTGTTGCTTGAACAATGCTTCCTTCACCTAAACCTTCTTGACCAGGAACTGTTGGTTTTGGTTCTAAACAACCAAATTGAGAAAATATTGATGGTAAATATTCATCCCATGTATGCCCCCTATCTTCACTCCAAGTAGGGTATTCTCCTCCAAAATTCAAAATTAGTCCTTCTTTTGTTGCTGCCAGATAATGTTCACAACAATTTCCACCTTCTTCGTTTCCGAAAACCGCCCAAGATAAATTTGTGGATACATTAATAGCTAAATCTATTGAAGTAAAATTTCTTTGATCATCTAATCCTGAATCATACGTCCTAAACTTTTCAAAAATTGATACTGCCACTGGTACATTTTCTTCTAATTCATCCCCAAAACACCCTGCAATTATTGGTTGTAAAATCACTAAAAACAACATTAGAGCACCGAACTTCTTTTTTTCCAACACAAAACCACCTGAATACGCTAATTAATAACTCCTAGCACCATTTTCTCCTGAATAATCATGCCCTGACGCTTTGAAATAATCTCCACTTGTTCTGTTCACAAGAGGTAGTGTCAAAATGCTTTCATCGGATAAATCTATTTGCACTGGCCCTAATGATGCAACACTTGGAACATAATCTTCTCCTGTTTGAGAAATTACTAATTCAATTGTACTTCCTGCGGATACTACTACATCCATTGGGAAAAATTCCATCATTGCCACAACTGTTTGGAATGGAACCAATTGTGATCCTTGTTTTCCTCCAGCATGAAACCTTAAATCCATTACTGCATGGCCTAAATGTATACCTGATTCTCCATCTCTCATCTCAATAAATAAATGCCCGTTATTAGTAGTTAATACAGTTGATTTAATATGAAATGTAGGCATTCCTGCAATTAACAAATCTTCTTCAAAAGGCCCGATTGAAAGAATTTTTGTCGAAGTACCTGTAATTGTTGAGCCACCACTGATATCTTCTATATCAGTACCTGCTAAAAATTGCCGATATTCTGTATCTGGCGCTGGCCAAGTTTCTTCAACCCTCCAACCACCAAGATTATCTTGCATTTCTACGTTTAACAATGGTTTATTGCCTTCTCCTTTAAGATACCAATTAAACCACAACAACATTTCATCTGCCCAATCCCATCTCAGTGTATACGGATAAGCCTCAGCACCTCTACCAGAGGATAATGAAGCGTGCCCTTCTTCCCCATCTCTATCTGGATAATCGTGACCCCATTGCCCTGCCAATGTTTTTACTTCAATTCCTGCATTTTCTAATTGCTGATGTACAGGGAATGCCATGTGAGGATCTACATTCCAATCTTGCATACCTTGAATGATATAAACGGATCCATTATAATTCTCCAGTGCTCGAGTTAAAAAGTGTCTTTGGGACCAGTAATCAGAGCCAATCCAACTAAGATCGTCTCCGCTCAAATAGGCTCCAATTCCAGCATAATATCCTTCAACATAACCTCTACAACCTGTTTGAACATCCTCTAAATCTCCATCTAATCCAAACGAACCATAAACACCATTATGCATAATTGCCCCTCTGGCTTCCATGCTTCCATTCCTCCACATCAAATCTTGTGCTCCAATTAATCCAGACATTGGAACTATAGTTTTCAGGAAGTCATTACCAAAGGTAGCAGCTTCCCAGGGTGTTGAACCATCATATGATTTGCCAATAATTCCAACATTTCCACTTGACCATGGAGCGCTTCCCAAATATGTTACAGCTGCATCAATTCCTGCTTGTTCATCAACTCCCATCAAATCCATACAATGGGTACTGTCTCCAGTTCCAAAAACACTAACTTGTGCAACAGCATAACCATGTTGAACATAATTTTCAATCAAAAATCTCCCAAGTCTATCAGCTGGAGTTAATGCATCTACATCTCCATCATTATAGTATGGACCAATTTCGGCAATTGCCGGAACCTTACACTCCTCAGTTAAATTATCAGAATCCCAATCACATCCCTCAATTATAGGTAGCCATAGCCCCATGTGCACAAGACAATCAGCTGGAACATTAGTTGTACATCCACCCTGTGATGCGGGTAAGTCTACTTCAACAAAGATGGACCTTACTTCATCTGTTTCAAATGAACCATTCATAGTCACCCTACTAAATTCATCATCACTACGATAGTCAATTTCATATCTATCCCAAACAGATGGATAACCACTTTCTTCAGTTGTTTCAATTACAACTGAATCTGCAAAACAGCCAGAGAAAATAGGTAGTATCATAGAAACTATAATTAGGCAAACATTACACTTGCGCATAGTCATTGGGTGAACTAAGTCATAATTAATCGTTAAGTGGACATGATTAAATCAATTATCTATCAGGGTTAAACATGCGGAAGTTAGTAGCCTTAATTCTAGTGTCTATAATGATGCCTAGTTTTTCTGGTTGTTTTGGTGAAGAAATAATTGAAGAAATTGTTTTAAAAAATCCATTCGATGAATTTCAAGATGAAATTCCAATTACTACATTTTATCATTTTCCAAATGGTACTTGGATTAATGGAACTGCAGAAATGTACGTTAATGGAAGTCTAATACTCGAAGGAAACAATAGTCCTTTTTTTACAGAAGCTACGTACTATTCAATTGGTCATACTACGTTTGAACCAACTCTTGGAATAACTAGTAATGGCGCAATTGTTTTCACAAACTACAGAGGTACTGGAGATGGCACGCACATGATTAGATCGATGGATAATGGACAAACATGGGAAGATGTTGGTCCTTTTAACCCCGTTTTCCCTGATATCGGTCAGGTTCCCAGCAGTAACGATCCTTATGTTTATGTAGATAAGTGGACAGATAGAATCGTTAAATTTGATATGCACGCACTGACAGCAATGTTTGTGGAATATTCTGATGATGATGGAAACTCTTGGAGTATTCCATATTCTGCTGAAGGATATTATTCTCCTCAAGATCACCAATCAATTGCTTCAATGCCTGACGTGAATAATCTTGGAATCTATGAAACAATATTTGTATTCTGTATCAATACTGGTTCATCTGCATTGGGACCTCAATGTAGCAGGAGTTTAAATGGGGGGTTAACTTGGGATATTCAAAGACCCGGTTATCCAATAGGAACTCCACAATGTTCGGGCTTACATGCTCATCTCGCAGGAGGAAATGACGGTACTATCTATCGAGGAAATCCATCTTGTGATGGACCAGCAGTTTATCGCAGTTCGGATGGCGGATACACATGGACTGAGCACACAATTACAACTGAAATTGGAATGCAGGATGGTTGGCATTCACATGAAGTGGCTACTGCTGTTGATGAAGAGAATAACCTGTATGCAATGTGGATTTCTGATGAACATATGCCATATGTTGCTTTTTCTCGTGACCATGGAGATACTTGGTCGGAGCCATGGATGGTTGCTCCTCCAAGTGTTACTGAAACAGGATTCCCTACTATTTTTGCAGGTGAAGAAGGTCGTGTTGTGTTTGGATATATTGGCGAAGAGGTAGACGAAGGTGGATGGAATGGTTACATGGGCATTGTGACCGACGCATTCAATGAAAACCCATTGATAACAACTGTAGCAGTGAATCAACCCGATGACCCATTAGATTTAGATGACAATTGTGGAGATAAACGATGTGGAGGTTTCGGTGATTTCATTGACATCGAAATCGATGATGAAGGTAGGCCATGGATAGCGTTAGCACACAATCCAGCTGGAGAAATTGGAATTGTAGGAACCCTGATGAGTGGACCCTCATTATATGGAGAACTTGTACCATTGTCTCCTCTGCCAATTGGTGGATGGGATACGATTCAATCGTAACCAGTTAGCGGTGTACTGTTATAATTTGACTTTTTGCACGTATCAATGAGAAGAACGATTGCGCTATTAATCGTATTTTTAATGACCTCAAGTTTGTCTGGGTGTTTCGAAAAAGAGCAAGAAGAAGTGGTTATTGAGCCAAATCCATTTAATTTTGATAGAGATATTCCTGCTTCGACATGGTATCATTATTCTGGTGGAATTAACGCACTAAATGAATCAGCAGTACTAGAGGCAAATATCACTGCTAATTTAACAGGGGAAAATGTTCCTTATTGGACGCAAGGAAGTTATTACAGCATTGGAATGAGTACATTTGAACCAACAATTGGAATTACCTCAAATGATAATCTTTACATTTCGAGCTGGGGTAATGGGCCTGCGGGTTCAACTGCTATTGTTCAATGTTCAGGATTAATAGAAATGAAAATTATTTCTGACTACTCATGCGTAAATACTTATGATCCATTAACACCTGTACCTAACAGTAATGATCCATATGTTTATGTGGATAAATGGACAGATAGAATAATGAAATTTGATATGCATGCTCTACTAGGAATGACAGTAGAGTGGTCTGATAATGAAGGTGCCTCATGGTCTCCTCCTACAGTAGCAACAGATATTCGTTCGGTACAAGATCATCAAACTATTAGCTCTGCACCTTACCCAGCAGCGTTACACCCAACGACATGGGTATTTTGTATTAATGGAAATGCACCACATCCATTATGTTCAACCAGTTTTGATGGAGGAAATACTTGGTCTCCAGAGGTTTCTGGTGCTCCTATTGACTGCCAAAGCGGAGGATTAACAGCGCATTTAGAAGGAGGACCTAATGGAAATTTCTATCGTGGAAATATCGGTTGCAGCGGTGATGGTTACTCAATTTACAAGAGTGAAAATGGTGGTTTTACTTGGACTGAACATCCCCTCCCCACTGAAATTTCTGGTACTGCAGACACATGGAATGCCGAAGAAGCTCAAGTTGCTATTGACGATGAAGGTTTCGTACATGCAATGTGGCACGGAAGCGATAATATGCCATATTATTCTTATTCGCTGGATGAAGGTAATAGCTGGAGTAATGCTATGATGATTGCACCTCCGATAGAACTTACTGGTACAGGTTTCCCAGTTATTACAGCAGGAGGTAGTGGTAAAGTAGCATTTGGATATGTTGGAGATACTGGTAATAATTCTTGGAATGGATACATTACAGTCGCAACCGATGTATTTAGTGAAAATCCTTTATTCACTACTGTACAAATCAATGATGATGATGACCCCCTAGATACAACTGAAGATTGTGGATACAATAGGTGCGGAGGATTAGGAGACTTTCTAGACATGGGAGTTGATCAATATGGCAGACCTTGGTTCGGTCTATCTCATAATAGTGCGGGGGATATAGGAATTTTTGCTACTTTAACAGACGGCCCTGTTCTTCGTGGTATTCATGGGCCATTAACGAGCATGCCAAGCGGTGGGCCTGAAACTTTGCCTTAGAGAAACATAATTTTTCAACAGATTGAGTAAAAAGCTAGTTTGTATACGAAGGGGTATGAGCAGAAGATCAAATGCACATTCAATGTGCTGGATAGTAATAGTTAGTTTTCTAATTTCAACACTTCCAATATCTAATGATACTATACAGTCAACTTCCGCAGAAATTCCAAATCATGTAGTTATTAATGAAATTCTAGTATCACCAAACAAAGAAGATTACAATGGAACGGATTGGAATGGAGATGGTAAATTTGGTCTGTATACTGATATGTTTTTGGAGTTATATAATCCAACATCTAATGATATAAATATTTCAAATTGGATCTTGGAAGTTTCAGGTGAAGATGGATCTCAATCCTGTTCTATTGGGTGGGATACAATACTTCCAAGTGGTGAATATTTGGTTTTTTATAGAGTGGATTCTGACCTAGAATTTAATTATTTCACAGGTAATACTGTTAAAGTCTTAGACACATCGAATAACTTATTGGATAGTTTTTCTTTCGAAGCATATGATTCTGATTGGGATATTTCTTACGGTAGAGACTCAGAAGGTAATTGGTCAAAAATTGATCCTCCAACTCCAGGAATTTCTAACAGTGAAGTTTGGCCGTCAGAGGATGGAGGTCCTGGTACAAATCATCCAATTGGGTCTTGTTATCCAAATACAGGTGATTTATATCATGACGGATCATATGTTCTCAAAGGTAGAATCGTAACCATGGAATCAGAAGGTAGTGTGATTGATTATGGAAATGTAATGGTTACTAATGGACTAATAGAAGCCATATGGGAGGACGGTTCGATACCTTCTGAAATAAATTTACAAGGTATTCCGATTGTTGAAACAGCTGGAACAATATATCCTGGAATTATTGACGCTCACAATCACATTCACTACAACATGGTTCCACTATGGGATTACTCATTAGATCATAGGAATGGTGATTTTTATGAAAATAGATATCAATGGAGAAATAATCCAACGTATTCAATAGATGTTACTGGCGCAAAATCATTAATTCAAGGATGGGATTATTGGGATCTAGAACATGAATCCATGAAATATGTCGAGGTTCGAGCAATTGCTGGTGGAACAACTGCAGTACAAGGAAATCCTACAAGTGATGATGATGAATTTGCTTCAATATTAGCCAGAAATATAGAGTACTATAATTTCGGTAGAGATTATATGCATACTAAAGTTACAGAATTAGAAGATGACTATATTGGAAATCATATCAAAAATGGAAATCAATCTGGTGAATTAGATGCATGGTTCTTACATTTAGCCGAAGGTACCGACGAGTCTTCAAGGGCCGAATTTGATATATTAGTCAACAATGAATTATTAGTAGGAGAATTAATGTTAATCCATGGAACTGGATTGGGACAACCTGAATTTTCCGCAATGGGTGATGTTGGAGCTGATCTTGTTTGGTCTCCAACATCAAACCTTCTATTATACGGGGATACTACAGATGTTGTAACTGCTAAACAAGAAGGTGTCACAATTTCACTTGCCCCTGATTGGTCTCCATCAGGAACAAAGAATCCTCTTCATGAATTAAAAATGGCAGATTGGTTAGATTCTAATAGATTTGGAGATGTTTTCACTGATTATGAATTAGTTCAAATGGTGACAAGTAATCCTGCTGACGGAATGAATTGGAATGAACATGTTGGAAGAATCAAAGTAGGTTTAAGTGCAGACTTAATGGTTGTAGATTCGTTCAGAAATGATCCATACAGAAATCTTATCGAATCAATCGATCCTGATATGAAATTAACTATTGTAGGGGGTCTACCTCTTTTCGGAGACGAATTTCTATTAACACAACTCGGTGTAGGTAGTGAAGTAATTTTAGGGAATGGATTTAGTAAGTCTGTAGATATAACATTTAATGGGGTTCCAAAAGGAGGCCAAACTTGGTCAAGTATCTCACAAGATTTAGAAAATGCTATGAAATTCGATATGAATGAAATGTATGATTCATTTAACTATGCAAACACCATGACGTTTTCTGAATTCGAAGATTGGTTTAACGGTAAATATCCAGGACTGTCTGGAGGGACTCATTTAGACTCAGTCTTTACGTATGGAGATGATTATTACTTTGAAACACTTAATAAGTCGATTCCTTTCAATTCACTAGGAAATATTGACTTATGGTCTGCTTATTATAACATTGAATTGAACGACAATGGATATCGTTTGAATTCTGAAATTAACAATGTAGATACTGATGAAGACGGGTATTCTGATTGGACAGATGCATTTCCAAACGATCCAACTGAATGGTACGACTCAGACGGAGATGGAGTTGGAAATAACAAAGATCCATGCCCAAATGATGCATTAGATGATACAGATAATGATGGTGTCTGCGGAGATCAAGATGATTTCCCATACGATGCTGACGAAACTAAAGATTCTGATAATGACGGAGTTGGTGATAATTCTGATTTATGTCCTTCTGAAGATGCCTCAAATAAAGATGTAGATCAAGATGGTTGTATCGATGAATCTGAGAATAATTCTAATGACGGAAATTCTCAAAATGATGCAGTTTGTAGTTTTGGACAAGTTAAAAATGTAGATTGCAATGATTGTGTCTGTAGTAACTCTGGAGACTGGGTTTGTACCGAAAAAGCTTGTGAACAAGCAAGTTCACTTGAGTCTGAATCATCTCAAAAAACCACTTTAATCGTGATTATTATTGCATTAATTTTCATCACAATCATATCTGTTACACTATTTTTAGGTAGTCGGAAAAATAATTCCGATTTCAGCCAATGGGATAGTACAGAAGAAGTAAAAATGAAATTACCTCCAAGAAAGCCTCCTGCTTAAGATAAGTCCCATTCAGGGCCATTAGGTGTATCTTTCACGACAACTCCCATGTTTAGAAGAATGTCTCTTATTCTATCTGCCTCTTCCCAATTTTTTTCAGCCCTAGCCTCAGTCCTTTGAGTGAGTAAATTTTCAACGGCCTCCATTATTTTTTCCTTTTTAGGATTAATCAAGTTTTGTTTGAAATTTATTTTATCACGTTCAGGGAGTAAACCCAACACATTTCCGGCTTGTTGTTCAAACAGTTCGAGTGCGTAAAACCCGACTGATTTTAAGTCTCTTGAATCTAAATTTGATTTTAATAAACGATTTATTTCGCGCACAATAGACATTGTTTTAGATATCGCCTGCCTCGTATTAAAATCGTCATCCATTGCCAAAGCAAACTCTTCAGCGAATTTTTCTATTAAACCCAAAGAGTGAGCTAATGAATCAGTAGAGGATATATTTGGTTCAGGCAAACTGCGTAAATTTTTCTCTTCAGTTCCGTTCCAACTATTAAATGCTAATCTGTATGAGTCCAAAAGTCTTTGATGATTTATTCCAGCATCTTGTAATAGCTGTTCATTCATGTCAATTGGTGAACGATATTGGGCATTGAGTAAGGCAAATCTTAGAACAAGTGGGTGTACTTTAGAAGTTATATCTCTAATTGTCCAAAAATTTCCTAAACTTTTGCTCATTTTTTCACCATTCATATTAACAAAACCATTGTGTAACCAATAATTCACAACAGGAGACTTTCCAGTGTGACATTCACCCTGAAAGATTTCTGCCTCATGATGAGGGAACCTTAAATCATGACCACCACCATGAATATCAAATTGCTCTCCTAAATGATCCATACTCATTGCAGTACACTCAATATGCCATCCAGGTCTTCCTGCACCCCAAGGACTACCCCAACTTGGTTCTCCTTCCTTAGCTAACTTCCATAATGCAAAGTCTTTACGATTTTTTTTTCCTTTACCCGAATTAGAAACTCTTCCACCTGCTCCATCCAAAACTGCATCGATTTTCTGACCTGTCAAAACCCCATACTTTTCTGGAGATGATTCAACATGAAAGTAAACTCCGTCTGCGGCTACATATGCATGATTCTTCTGTATTAGACTCTCAATGATTGTAATCATTTTTTCAACATATTCTGTACATCTAGGATATTGATCTGCCCTTAAAATATTTAAAGAATCCATATCTTCAAAATATGCGTCAATATTTTCATTTACTATTTTTAAAAAATCAACACCATTTTCCTTGGCTCTTTCAATAATCTTATCATCGATATCTGTAAAATTTTGTATATAATTCACATCATATCCAGATGCCTCTAACCATCTATGAACTACATCAAATGCCACATAACATCTTGCATGACCTAGATGACATAAATCGTATACTGTTACACCACACACATACATCGACACATTGCCGCTATTTATCGGTTGAAATAGGATTTTTTTTCTGCGCCGTGTATCATAAATCATTAGCGCCATGTCTAACGCTAATAGATAACCAACTTCAATATTGATGTTAGAAGTATTCAAATTCCTGTAAAATGATAATTTATGACTACACAAAAAATTGATTTGCTACACTGGTTATTACAATATATGGGAGCTCAAAAACAACCGGTTCTAGTCACTGGTGCGAGTGGTTTTATTGGAGCACATGTTGTGAATGAATTGCTAAAAAAAGGTATTAAAACTAGAGCAATGATGAGAGATACTTCACTAAAGAATTTACTTCCGAACAGCGAAATACTGGAAGTCGTATATGGTGATTTATTTGATCTGGAATCATTAAAAAATGCTGTTGATGGGTGTGAAAAAGTAATTCATTGTGCGGCAAATCTATTGGTAGGAAAATTAGATCCACAAAAAGATGTTATAGATACATCCGTAGTCGGAGTTGAAAATTTATGTTCTGTGATGGAGAACGTCAAAACAATCGTACATACCTCATCTATTGCCGCAATTAGGCCAACTAAATTTGAAAATAATAGTGTGTTTACAGTTTCTAATTGGTGTGAAGATGCTTCCTTGAAATCAAACCCCTATGGTTTTGCTAAAGCAGAAGCAGAAAGAAGAATTAGGAAATGGGCTGAAAATAGGAATATTAGATTAATTACAATCCATCCATCAATTGTTTTTGGTCCAATATTTCATCCCAGACATCTTGAAGGCTCAATGTCATATCTGAAACATTATGTCAGTGGTCCACCGTTTGTATTGGATATTAATATTAACTTTGTAGATGTTAGAGATGTAGCTTTAGCTCATGTAAATGCTCTAGAATTAGGAGAAAACAAAAGACGGTTTTTGATTCATTCAAGTGATATGTGGATGAAGGAAATAGGTCAAATATTAAAATTGAAAAAAGGTGGTCGATGGCCTACTAAAAGATTGCCGAAGTTTATTGCTTACTTTTTGGCAATATTTCATCCAAAATTATCAATAAAACACTTAAAAAAGAGTTTAGGAATTAGAGTAAGTTACGATGTTGAAGATAGTTGGGCAGAATTAGACATTAAACCATATGACCCAGAAGATACTATTATAGATTCTATTAATTCAATTCTGAAAAATACTTGAAAAAATAAACGTTTTAGTGATATTAATAATTTCAAATTCATAACATTCGTTTTATATCAACTAGAATGAATAGTTTAGCTCAAGAAATCAGATTCATTAATAATTAATAACCTAGTGATTAGCAAGACTATCATGGTAGAATTTAATCTCAGTGAAGAGCAGAAAATGCTCCAACAATTAGCTTCGGAATTTGCAGA
>MDTD01079370.1_pt1 | contig 13677 bp, 25 predicted proteins | sample 811221 | NCBI WGS metagenome assembly MDTD01 (sample SAMN05326646, study PRJNA326480) | marine metagenome | isolation source: seawater | place: Pacific Ocean: South West | collected 2011
GGTATTGATGCCGCACTTGACGGACTAGAATAAATCTGTTAAAATAATCCTACAATGGGACAACTAGAAGATTTACAAGCAAAAGGTTTTGGATCACACGGCGGAAAACAGTACGAAGTCGATTATGATATTAAACCTTTGAAGAAAAGAGTGTTGGTATCAGACATGCATTTTGGTGAGATGAAGACAAAGGGAGGTATCATTTTAAATGATGACGACGGCACAGAATCAGGTATACACCCAAGATGGGCAAAAGTATATGCCATAGGTGATCAACAAGAAGACGTCACTGTTGGACAGTGGGTAATGGTTGCACACGGCAGATGGAGTCGAGGATTGAAAGTTAAGAAAGAAGGCGCCGATCTCGAAGTTAGGATGATAGACGAAAATGATATTTTACTTGTTTCAGATGAAGAACCTGCACAAAACAGGACCAAAGCAGGTTATGTGAACACGGGTGGAATGCAACAGATGACATCTCTGCCAGGGAATGACTAAACTGCACACATGTTACGTCTGCAATAAACAATTCTTCAACGCAACATATTGGTATGATAGTTTGTACGATACCAAATACGATAAACGCATAATAAGGCCTTTTTGTGGACCATTTTGTGCAAACAAATTTAGAGACATGTCTGACGTAAATGATTATCCTCAGAGAAAACCCTTACCACGTGGAGAAGAATGGAAAATAATTCAGGATATCAATAATGTAGAATATGAAACGGATTAAAATTAAAAAAGTTAAAGTCGACATTGACAAATTAGTCACAATGGCTGAGATGGGACTTGGAGTAGAACGTCCATTAAACAAAGAAAAACGTGGATGGATCAAAAAATTAAAGAAAGATGGTGCATGGGATCCTATCCTAGTGACACCAATCAAGGATTCGGGGTACTATTTGCTTACCGATGGATGGCACAGGGTACAGGCCGCCAAAGGTCTAAAGAGAAAAACAATTAATGCTCTCCAAATACCTGCCAATGTTGGCCTCAGCATGGCAAAAGCAAACAAGATTCTACGAGATATTGATAGAGAACATGGTTTCAAACTACATTGTAGTGATATCATTGGCCACTGGGCAATGATGGAAACACTTCTTGAGTAGACATTTTCCAAAAAGTCTGTTATAATATAGCATGGTACAACGTTTCGGGTTTTGTTGCAAGTGGCTTAACAGTGAGTCTGAGTTTGGTGGGATGAAAGTCAACGCCAAAGACAGAGAATTGAACGGTAGATCAACCACAATGCGTTGGTTGAGAGAACACAAGGACGAAGCAGAACAGCGCCAGTGGGACATTATGACTCATAACACAACAGCGGCACGTAGATTGGTGCAACGTGTTGGTAGTCTTCCTCCCGAACGTAGAATGGTAAGGCTTGGATCAGAGATGCTTCAAGGTTACACAGAGAAGGATTGGAAGTCATGGTGGCAGAGGCCAGAATTACAGAACCATCTACCAAAATTATTTGCACCTGTTGGTGAAATGGCAAGGAAACTAGATGTAAAAGTCAGTTTTCATCCAGGACAATTCTGTGTCTTATCTAGTGCTACCCCAGAAATTGTAGAAAGAAGTATAGAAGAGTTTGAATATCATGTAGACATGGCACGATGGATGGGTTTTGGAAAATCCTTCCAAGATGGTTGTAAGATTAATGTACATATCTCAGGAAAACAAGGACCAGACGGTATTCGTAAAGCACTACCAAGACTTTCTCCAGAGGCAAGGAATTTGATAACAATAGAAAATGATGAGATGGGGCATGGACTAGACGCAAGTCTAGAACTAGAAAAAGATCTTGCATTGGTTTTAGACATACATCACCATTGGATCAGAGACGAAGAATACATACAATCAACAGATGATCGGGTCAAAAGAGTGATAGATAGTTGGCGTGGACAAAGGCCTACTTTGCATTATTCATATTCTAGGGATGAACATCTCGCAGTTGCAGGTCTTGGAGACAAGACACACGCACAAATGCACGACATCAAAGATCTGATTGCACGTGGTTGTAAAAAACAAAAACTGAGAGCACACAGTGATCTGTTACCAAACAGGAAGGTAAATGACTGGGCTTTATCGTTCTCAGAAAATTTTGACATCCAAACAGAGGCCAAAGGTAAAAACATGGCGCAGGAACAATTATATAGACAAGCAAAAGAAACTGCTGTAATATAGCAGTATGACTACAGAAAAAGAATTAAAAAAACTACACGACAAGATTGATAGGTTGCAAAAAACAATAGAGGATCTTAATATTAAACTAAGCAAACATATCAAATTTATTGATAGTACTTACGAAGGATTGAAAAATCCCATCGAAGCGGCAAGGAGATGGTTGAGGAAATGACAGAGTTTACAACAGGTATACAAGGAGCAATTAAGAAATTATTAACAGGGTCAAGTGTTGGATTAGCGTTGATATACACTTTGGGACATGTCATTATTGCCATGACAGTTGTAAGTGTATTGACCGGAGCAAGTTTATGGGAGGCAGGTGCAGTTGCATTAATTGAGCCTAGTATTAATGGCGTTTGGTTCTATGTATTACACAAACTGTACAAAAAAGTTAAAGGATATGAATGATAAAAAAAGTATTGCATTTTATTGAACATATTCCATTATTACATGCTCCAGGTTATTTCCTTGCAATAGTAGGAGCGATCCTGTTAATATTAACTTTTGTATTATGAAATACAGAAGACTTATTAAGACTTGCACTTGGCAACTTTTAGGTTTGGGATGGTTTATGAGTTATGCTTTAGTCACAGGAGGAGATCTCTGGTACACGTTTGGCCTTTCTCTGGCAAGTATTCCGGCAGGAAGTGTTATGTTTTATGGTCATGAATGGTTATGGGATAAAATTAAATGAAAGAACTATGGGTAGAAAAATATAGACCTAAGACTCTCAAAGAGTATGTGGTCAGAGACGAAGCACAACGTCAACAAATCCAATCATGGATTGAGGATAAGTCTATTCCGCATTTACTATTAAGCGGTGCCCCAGGTGTGGGTAAGACCACTCTGGCAAAAGTGTTGTTCGGCGAACTTGATGTCAGCAGTTATGACATACTTGAAATAAATGCTTCCAGAGAAAACAGCGTAGATACTGTGAGAGAGAAAATAAATTCGTTTGTACAGATCATGCCTTTTGGAGCATACAAGTATGTGTTACTGGACGAGGCCGATTACATGAGTCCAAACGGTCAGGCGGCATTGCGTGGTGTTATGGAGATGTATCACACTTCAGCGAGATTTATACTTACTTGTAACTATCCCAACAGAGTGATCCCGGCACTACACTCTAGATGTCAAGGCTTTCACATGGAAACTATAGATAAAACTGAATTTACAGCGAGGGCATGTGAGATATTAATACAAGAAGGTGTGACACCTGACATAGATATACTTGACACTTACGTGAAAGCAAGTTATCCTGATTTGAGGAAATGCATCAATATGCTACAACAGAATTGCAGGGAAGGAAAACTGATGCCACCTGCAAGTGGTGATTCGGGACAACAGGACTACAGACTGCAGATGGTGGACTTGTTCAAACAAGGCAAGATACAAGAAGCAAGAAAACTTGTCTGTGCTCAAGCAAGACCCGAAGAATGTGAAGAGATATATAGGTGGCTGTATGATAATCTAGAAATCATATCCAAAGATGAAGACGCACAAGACAAAGCGGTGCTAATTATAAAGCAAGGATTAGTAGACCATTCATTTGTTGCTGATCCTGAAATAAATTTAGCAAGTGTAATGATAAAACTGGCGAGACTTTCAAATGGAACTTAAAATTTTATGGGCATCTATGTATGGTAACGCAGAATATGTTGCTCAGAGAGTAGAAAAATTAGCAGAAGAAAAAAACTTTGAGGTCGAAATGCTTGAACTTAATGACGTTACAATGAGTAATCTTGCTAATATGGAAAATGTAGCAGTAGTGACCTCAACGACAGGAAATGGGGATCTACCTACTAATGGAGAATGGTTCTGGGATGATCTTAAAAAGACAGATATCGATTTATCAAAAATAAGGTATAGTGTGTGTGCATTAGGAGATAGATCACACGCCCATTTCTGTAACGCTGGAAAACAGGTTGACGAAAAATTTGAAGAATTAGGTGCTAAGAAACTTTTGGATAGGCAAGAGTGTGATGGCGACGATGCGGGTTCACATCAATGGGCAGTAAATTTTTTAGAAAAATTGGAAAAACAAAATGGGTAAAAAACATGCTAAGAAAAGATTCTTCTGTGTGAAATATATTATTAAGGCAGATAAGAAATTTGACGAGTTCGTAGAATTATCAAAGAAGAAAATAGGTCCTGGGAAAATGATTGATTACACCGTTGTTCTAGACTTAGTGAACAAACAAGTTTTGAAAAATGAACTGCCAGGAATACCTGTTGACCAAAGGGATCAAATACCGTATGAAAGAATTGAACAGCACTATCGTCAATGGTACGCAGAAGCGATAGATTCATTTATTAAATCATAATGGCTTTATATCCTGGTAACATTTTTGATTTTTACAGTTGGTATGGCAATAAGCATCACCCCAACGACACCAGGGAATGGTTTGCTGAAAAGATTACAGGTAGAAAAAATTTACTTATATGCATTGGTGACAGTTGGACATGGGGAGACAGTCTTGGAAAGTCATACCAAGAACCCCTATACAACGACGTAGATGCAAGGCACAATCAGTTCTACACCAATCTCCTCGCTGAACATTTAGAAGCAGATTGGATGATGATTGCCTGGTGTGGCGGAACAAATAATTGGATTTTACATCAGTACGATACAATAAAAGAAGCAATCGATAAAGGTTCATACAAAGATTACGATAAGGTCTATGTTCATGTGTGTTTTACAGAATTGTTTCGTGATTTACGCGATGCACCTACTTTTATACCTAATAGAGAAAATTTCAAAGAATTCACAGAAGGATATTTCAAAGCCTTTGTGATTGATCGTTTGGAGAAATATTCCCCGATTCCCGACACGCATAAATTTTCAAAAAATTTTTGGAATGTCGACTTAGACGTTTCTAAGTATAACTTTATTGAAAAAACCTGGCAAGACGTAATGTTTGAACAATCAGGAATGGAGCAAAGTAAATTTATTCCTGTAGTGTCAGGAATAGGAATTGATCCTTTGACAACGTTTCTTAAAAATAACGATCTTAAAGATCTAGAAGTAGAGTTCAGTGAGTTATTAGTAGATGTGGACGAACTAGTTGAAAAAATGATTAAGTGCGAATACAATAATGAACATGCAACGAAACACCCTACTGCCGATGGCCATAGGCTCTGGGCAGATTATTTGGCTAAATTTTATCTAACCTAATCAAACAATATTAGCGTATCTCCTACGTAAGAAAGCCGACTGTTTTGCTTTCCATAATTTCAACAACACTCGTCGTCTGCGTCTGTCCTTCTGCTTTCTTATTTTCAGCCAATGTTGATTGAGCATATACAATTTCACTCTCTTGTCGTACACTCGTTTTTTCCTCATTTGTTTCCATAGTTTCCGTTGAAATAAAGGTCGCATTTGTAGGCCTGGTAAAAATAGCATAAGGTTCCTCGTAGTTGATATTTGATTGTTCGATGTGTCTATATATTCGACTCATGTATAATTACTTAAGATAAATTTTCCAAATAAACTATGCATATTTTACAACACAGATCTTTAAGATAAATAAGCACTATGCATGATGTTTTAGACATAATCAAAAACGTACAATCGTTATACGCTGTAGGCCCTACTTTGGGTATATTGAAAGACTTTGAAAGAGTGCTTGACGAACTAGATGTGTATGTGTTTAAAAATTGGGAAGACGGCGAACTGCTTACAGGACCAGTGGATTCAAGGCACTTTGTTACCTGTTCATTCATGTGGCCCGAAGAAAATATGCCTGACCCATCGGGTGGAAAAAGATTAATTGACAGAGGTTGTAAAGTCATATACAAAAAAGACGAACTGTTAAAACCAAGAGAAATTAAAAGTCCAGCAGATTACAGACCTGGTACAACAAAAGGCAAAATTGATGCACATCCAATATGGATAGTGGAAATCAGAATGCCTAAAGAACTTATTGGTAATTTTAAATATGGCAAAGACAATATTGAAAGCCAAGATGCCACAGACGAATCGTCAGGAGATTTAAATAATTTAAATGACATTGGTTAATGAAGGATTAAAGGCCGGAGACTTGGAAGGAGTAATCTCTAAAAGATTCTCAGTCGACCAATTCAAATCCAAAATGGGCGAGGATAAAAACATAATGGTCCTTGCTTTTTCTGTAGATGGTCAAGCACCAGCAAAAGATCTTGAACGTTTTGCAGAGACAGGCTATAAGGAAGTTCTAGACGCAGATGCTACCCCCGGATCCCTAGAAGATGGCAAACACAGAGTGTTTATAGAGTTTGCAAGAGTTGAACAAGTTGATCAGCACGTAAGAAGATTTCTAGATGATCTTAAAAAATTAACTAATATTGAAATTTTTGAATTCACATATCATAAGGATCCGACACCTTTCGAAGCATCTCCAAAAAATTTAGCAGACATTCTCCCAAGGACTCCTATTGCATACACTCAGAAAACGCAACAGATGAAACTAGGTGAAATAAAAAATTTCTTTGACAAGTTCAATATGATGGAATTTAAACTAGACAACAATATAATATCATGTAAAAAACAAAACGCAGACAGATTAACTTTTGAATTACATGCATTTGGAGACACAAAATTGGTAATGAATGAAATTAAAGCATTTAAACTGGACGAATCAGCAATGAGTGAATGTTTATTTTTAACAAAATATTTTGGACCATATCAAATTACCAAGACCACAGAAGATAGATTCATTTTTAGCAAGAACGGAGAATCGGCCTTGTTAAGTAAAAATGGATGGTAGAATCACATAACCTTTGGATTTTCGGAGATAGTAACTGCCTACCTTATTCTTTGTCAAAAAAGGATACAGGTTGGGACACTATTATTGCAACCGAGCTACAAGCAAGTCTTCGAAATTTTGCCCAGGTAGCCACAGATAATTTTTTTATTTTCAATTGTTTAATGGATAATTTAAAGGACATAGGAGATCAGGATACAGTGATAATAGGATGGACTCATCCATATCGGAAAACATTTATTTACGACCCTATACGTCATGAACACTTGCTCGAAATTAGTATGGCATATGATACAAATACAAACAAATTTATAAGAAGCAAAAGAAACGATGCAGATGTAAAAGATAACTTAGCAAAATGGACTCATATGCATCCAGACGATTCTGGTGTGGATTATTATGATAAATGGTTTAAAAATTATTTCAGCGAAACAGAACAAAAAGTTAATTCACAATGTTATATGCTGGCCGCCCAGGAACTCCTTGCTGATAAAAGATATCTGCCATTTTATTTCAGCATGGAAAGTGTAGATGGATTTACAGTAGATAACAAAAAAATGTGTGTTGTAGATTTTATAAAAAAAAATAATTTACAAATCAGTGATGATGATGCCCACATGTCCTATAAAGGACATGATTTGTGGAGTAAAGAATTACTTAAAAAATTAAAGGTCTAATCCGGTAATTTGTAAGGTATATCTGTCTTTGGATCCCAAATTTGCCGCCATGTGCATCGTGTCATTTGGCCAACCAAAATAACTTCCTGCACTTCCCTCACAAAATACATTATCTATCCAAAGTTGGTGCCCTGGTATCTGCTCGTGCAAAAAAACTATTATCCTTCTTATTTTTGACTTATCGGTCACATTATTCCTATCTGCATAGGTACCATACTTGTCTGAATGGAAAGGCAACACTTGACCCGGTCTTTGTTTTAACAATGCACAAACTGTATTTGTCAATCCAAACTGTTCTGACACCTTTACAAAAACATCAGGAACTTTGTTACAAGTAAAATGATTTGCATCTTTATAAAGGTCCCATTCTCTTGTCTTGCTTTCTACACCGTATCCTGGATTTGGATATAAGACATAATCTATATCGGTGTAATCGCTGTGTTTCCAAGTGACATTTATATTTCCTTTAAACATTATTATCTATTAGGTCCTGTATTTTATTGTTCCATTTGTTTGGCGTACAAGGGGGACACAAAGATACGTCCGTATTTTCATATATTTCTTTGTGCTTCTGGCTAAACCAAAGATCTCTGACGTCATTTTTCATCCAATTTCCCAGCACGAATTTTCTCCGTCCCCTTCCCTCACAACAGACATACAGATCACCATTTGAGGCAAAGATAGGGTATAAGAACATTTGGTGACATCTTGAATATCTTCTTGGCTCACTCCTTGCAAGATTTAAGGTGTAAGGCACATTAAATTCTTCACTGAAGTTCTCGATCTTTTCCTGCATCTGCGGTGTCACTTCGAAAACGTTGTTATTCTCATAGTCACAAAATGGCCTTATGTGTAATTTGTTTGCACCAGTATCTTTAACGAACTTGAAGAGTGCTTGAAGTTCTACATCTGATGTGTTTTTGGCCATTAACAATGATTTGATATCTATTGTAAATCCTCTCTTTGTTGCATTTTTAACGGATTCTTTTACACCGTTAAAAAGGCTTCTCTTTGTAAGGCTCCTTCTTATTGCCTCGTAGGTTTCTGGAATGGCAGAATCTATGTCTACCCCTATCCATTTAATTTTTTTAATCTTTTTTTCTGGCAGACTGTCAACTAATTTGTGTAATTTTGATCCGTTTGTAATCATCTGGACCGTAAAATTTTTGTCGATGCAGTGTTCAATAACTTTATGATAATCTTTATGCACAGTTGGTTCGCCTCCGCCCGTGAACACTATTTCACGTATGCTTCCGGTATTGTTGTCCCAAGCACTTAGTTTGTCAATTAGATCTATGTAACACTCTGTGCTTCCACCGACAGTATATTTGCCTCTGAAATCGGCACTGTTGCAATAAAAACAATTTTGGTTGCATACATTTGTCAAATCAATATCAACACGAGATGGCACAACTCCAAATTTAGTTTTGCCACACAGATAATTTTCAATTCCGTTAAAGTGTATCATTGTATCTTTCTACGTATTTTTTCAGGATAGAAGAACTGCTGTCTGTTTTATGCCCGCCAATACCCCATACATAATTTACATTATTTACTGATAATTCTTTGGTGGGAGCGTTTGTTTCTTTCCTATCACCACCATTTGCAACTGATATTTTGTCATCAGGATATAATGCCTTTACCTGCATAATTGCATCGTAGGCTGACCCGTCGTCGTCATTGAAAGATATAACCTTGTCTACATACTTGATTGATTCAATTATTTTTTTCCTCTGATCAAAAGTCATAAAATTGGTTTTCTTTTTTGCCTTTAACCAATTGTCAGAATTCAAACCAACTATTAAGATATCACCAATGTCTTTGGCATCACGCATGTAATCTACATGTCCTCCATGTACGGGGTCAAAACCTCCTGTAATTAGAATGACGTGCATATTAATCTCCCTTTATGACTCTATAACTATCAGAATCATAATGTGTGGTGCTGAATTCAAATAGTTTTGCTTTTTCTATTGCGTGAATCCTGTGAACTAAGCCAACAGGCACACTGAACCTATCGCCTGGAGACATAATTATTTTTTTTGCTTCTTTAATATTTTTACTATATCCATAAGTGATTTCTAGTTTTCCTGATTCCAGATAAAAAGTTTCATTTTTAAGTTTGTGATAGTGCCAACTTGTTTGTTTGCCTGTGTTTACGTTAAGTATCTTGCCACAATATCCGTTTTCATTGACAATGATTAATTCGTGTCCCCACCCTTTATTGACCTTTTCTAAATTTTCCATGACTCTGCTCCCTTCTCATGGAAAATGAAAGGCACTACTTTTCCGGCTAATGAATTTAATTTTTTTATCAATCTTGCCCTATCATTAATATCAACTAAAAAAATTACATGGCCACCTCCGCCTGCACCGCATATCTTGCCTCCCATGGCTCCGTTTGCAAGGGCCACTTTATAAACTTCTTCTAAAAAATCTGTTGTAATTGTAGGACTTATCTTTTTCTTAATTTGCCAGTTTTGATTAAAAATGTAACCCATCTTCTTGATGTTTTTGGATTGTATGGCCTCTTTCATCAATTCGCAATTTTGTTTGAGTTTAATGGTCTCACTTATACTTGTTTTGTTTTTTTCTAGATTTTTTATGTTGTCTGTAATTACATTATCTGATAATGTAAAGATTGTATTAGCATTCGGTCTAGGACTGCCAACATTGTAGAGTACAGTGCTTACATTCAAAGTATTTTTAAAGTCAGGTGATACGTGCATATTTTCAATTACTGTTTTGTTGCGATTGAAGTTGTATTTCTTGAGTCCGCCATGCACACTCGCATACTGGTCCTGCTTACCGCCTGGAAGGTTACTAAGTTCACGCTCAATATGAAATGAGTACTCACTAAGTTTATAATCTGACACTTGTAGTCGGAAAAATTTAATTAAGGCTGTGAGTATCGAAACTGTGATCGCACTACTACTTCCTAAACCAGATCCTGGCGAAACGTCAGATGTTGTGGTAATTTTAATGGGCTTCTCAGGTAAATTAAATTTTTCTTTCAAAAACAAAAAGGAATTTACTAATAGTCTGGTGGCACTATGATCATAGTCCTTTGGCTCCAACAAATACTCTTTTGCTTCATTCAAATCATTGCTTACAAAATACCAACTATGCCATGGCTCGACTGTTGCATATGCAAATTGGTTAATAGCACTGTTGATTACAGATCCTCCATGTTCGCTCAAAAACGGTTCAAGGTCTGTGCCCCCACCTGCGTATGAGATACGCAATGGTGCTCTGCAGATAATTTTAGTCATAATTTTGCTTAATATTTACATTATACTAGCACTTAATAAATAAAACTACAATGACAAGGCTATCAAAAAACTTTACACTGCAAGAATTTACCAAAAGTCAGACAGCCCTTAGAAGAGGCCTAGACAATACACCAAGGGATGAGCACCTTGATAGAGCCAAAGAATTATTTGCAAATGTTGTGCAAAAGGTAAGAGATCATTTTGGAGTTACAGTAATCAATTCGGGCTATCGAGGTCCGACCTTAAATGAAGCGGTCGGTGGTTCATCAAAATCACAACACTGCAAAGGTGAGGCAGTCGATATAGAATGCCCAGGAACTCCAAACTATGATGTTGCAAATTGGATCAAAGAAAATCTAGACTTCGATCAGTTGATATTAGAGTTTTACACGCCTGGTATACCTGACTCAGGCTGGGTCCATGTATCATACAAGTCAGAAGGAAATCGTAAAAGCATACTGACTGCGATGAAAGAAAACGGTAAAACAGTGTATAAGCAAGGTTTGATCCAGTAAGATTCAAACTTTCACATTTATGTTTGACGTAATAGAAAAATTCGAAGAACAAATATCTGATTTTTTTGATTCTCCTTTTGCTGTTGCAACTGATTCCTGCACCCATGCTATTGAACTATGTCTCCGCCTAAGAAATATTAAAGAGGCAACCACACCGAGACACACATATATTTCTGTTCCCTTCACGTTCAAAAAATTAGATATCAAGTATAAGTGGACAGATGAGCAGTGGCGTGATTATTATTATATTGGAAACACAAAAATAATTGACGGAGCAGTGTATTGGCAAAAAGGTGGATACATAAAAGGCACCTTGATGTGTATTAGTTTTCAACATAAAAAACATTTAAAACTTGGTAGAGGCGGAATAATATTGTGTGATGACTATGATGATAAAGAAGCCTTGAAAAAAATGAGTTACGATGGCAGAGATCTGAGGAGGCCATGGATGGAACAAAACATAGACACTATTGGGTATCATTATTATATGACACCCGAGACTGCACAACAAGGAATTGCTGACCTACCAAAAGCAAAAAATACCATGCCACGTGCTTGGAATTGGAAAGATTACCCCGACTTGTCTAAAATGGATGTGTTTAAATGATATCAAAAAACGAATGGGATCCTCTTTTAAAAGTTATTGTTGGAGTAGCGGACAATGCCAAAATTCCTAATATCGATGTCAGTGTTAGAACAGTAAATTATGCCGATCGCACTGACAAAGAATTACAGCATATCAAACCCGGACTATATCCAGAACAGGTAATCACTGAAGCAAACGAGGATCTAGATACACTATGCCAAACTTTGAAAAAAGAAAGTGTCGAAGTATTACGTCCTGATAGGACAAATTGTGACTACTATAATTACTGTCCTAGAGATACCGTTTTACATTATAAAGATATTTCTTTAGCAAGTCCTATGTCTTTGCGAGTACGTAAAAACGAATATAAAGCATTTGATCAGCATCTCAATAATATTAAAGAAGTTCAGTATAGTCATCCTGACACATTGTACAATGTAGAATGTATAGGTGACAAACATCAACTTGCTTTACACGAAACAGAACCTGCATTTGATGCCGCCAATGTGCTTAGGGCTGATGAAAAATTACTTTATCTTGTAAGCAATAGTGGCAATCTAGCAGGTGCAAAATTACTAAAGGAAATTTTCAATGTTGAGGTGTGTCTAATGCAAGATGTTTATAGTTACATGCATATTGACTCAACTGTGTCATTATTAAGGGATGGCTTACTTTTGATCAATCCAAGTCGTATAAAGAGGAATGAAGACATACCTGTACAATTTCGTAGTTGGGATAAGATTGTTTGCCCTGAACCATACGACATAGGATTTTACCCAGGTTACTGTAATTCAAGTCCTTGGATTAACATGAATCTGTTCAGTATAAATCCAAACCTGGTCGTGCTTGAAGAACATCAACACAGCCTGAGAAAAGAACTAGAAAAATACAATATCGACTGTGCTATGTTGCCAATGAGGCAAGCCAGGACTTTAGGAGGTTGTTTTCATTGTGTGACTCTTGATATTGAAAGAAAACATTCTAAATAGCAGTATATAACCGCATAAATATCTATATGTTCTCAAGTATAAGAATAATGATTGTAGTTCTGCTTATGTCCGGTATAGCCGGAGCGGGTGTGTATGTGATGAAACTTAGAGCAGACAACGCCACACTAAAAGCAAACCAGATAGAACTAGAAAAAGGTATAGAAGCACAAACAAAATTGATAGAACAGCAGAAGGTGGACTTTGAGGCCATAATGGAAAGCAACAAAAAATTGAATACTTTGGTGATGACATTTAAAAAAGACCTAGACGAGTTAGACAAGCGTTTCAACAAAAAGAAAAGAGATGTTGGTAAACTTGCTATCGAGAGATCCCAGTCTGTTGAGCGTGTTATCAACAAAGGTTCCACTGAGGCAAAGAGATGTGTAGAACTGGCATCAGGTGCTGAAAGAACAGAAGAAGAATTAAAAGCAACAAGGAAATCACAGATAAACACGATGTGCCCAAGTCTGGCAAATCCAAATTACGTACACTATGAATAAAATTTTAGCAGTAGCATTGATAATATTACTCACAGGCTGTAGCATAGGCGGAGAAAAAAGGATCAAATTGTTCGCAGTCGAAGAGCCAAGACAGAAGTTGAACCTGCCAGATCCAATGCCATTAACACTTGAAGACATCCGTTGGATAATAATCACAAGTGAAAACGCAGAAGAAGTTTTCAAGAAGTTGGAAGAACAAGGTATAGACC
>MDTD01035978.1_pt1 | contig 13674 bp, 18 predicted proteins | sample 811221 | NCBI WGS metagenome assembly MDTD01 (sample SAMN05326646, study PRJNA326480) | marine metagenome | isolation source: seawater | place: Pacific Ocean: South West | collected 2011
AAAACAAGCCCTCTCAGTAGCAGTTTTTTTAAAAAATTTAAAGATTTTTTTTAGAGATTTTTTGCATTAAAAGATATTTCATCGTAAGATGATCACATAATTATAATTAAAATAATATGGGTCTATCATGAAAGTGATTATTGCAGGTGCAGCAGGACGAATGGGTCGTGAGTTATTAAAATATGCCCATCAAAACGCTGATATTGATATAATTGGAGCATCAGAAGAGTCCACTTCAGATTGGATTGGAAAGGATATTGGTGAAGTAATTGGTGAAGCTAATATGAATATCAAAATTGTTTCTGACATTTTAGAACTTATTAAATCCGCTGATGTTATTATCGACTTTACTAACCCTGAAACAACAGTCGCAAATTCTGTATTAGCTGCACAAGCGAGGATCTCGCATATAATTGGTACAACTGGTTTTCAAAATGAAGAGGTTGACAGGTTAAAAAAAGCAGGAAATCACGCCGTTCTTGTTCAATCGGGTAATATGAGCCTCGGCATAAATATATTATCTCAAATGACTGAAAAGATCGCCAGAGTATTATCAGATTTTGACATAGAAATTACAGAAATACATCACAATCAAAAAGTAGACGCACCCTCAGGAACTGCATTATTACTAGGCAACTCTGCTGCAAAAGGAAGATCATTAAACCTAGAAGACAATGCTGTTTATGAAAGATATGGGAATACGGGTCGTAGAGAAAAAAATACCATCGGCTTTTCTTCAATTAGAGGTGGAAATATAGTTGGTGAACACTCTGTTATCTTTGCCGGTGACAGTGAAGTAATTACGATATCCCATTCAGCTTTGAGTCGGAAAATTTTCGTAAAAGGGGCAATCTTAGCTGCAAGATGGTCGCTAGACAAGGATCCTGGTTATTACAGTATGGATGATGTTCTAAAGGTATAAAAATAGGGAATTACATGTCAAAATTGATTATGTTAAGACACGGTGAAAGCGAGTGGAACAAATTAAATCTGTTTACTGGATGGGAAGATGTGAGTCTTACTGATCAAGGAAAAATAGAAGCGAAATTAGCTGCATTTGCGATCCAGAATTTAAAGGTCGATATCAATCACGCCTATACGAGCGCGCTCAAGAGAGCTAGTAACACACTAGAAATTGTTCTTTATATATTAAAAAAAGATATCCCTATAATATCAGACCAAGCATTAAATGAGAGAAACTATGGCAGCTTAACCGGTATGAACAAAGATGAAGCGCGAAATAAATGGGGTGATGAACAAGTTAAGCTATGGAGACGCTCCTATGATATTGCCCCAGAAAATGGGGAAAGTCTGAAAGATACATGCAACCGTACTATCCCATACTTCAAGAAAAATATACTTCCCAAATTACATGCTGGTAAAAATGTCATTATTACCGCTCATGGTAACTCACTCAGATCCATAATAATGCGTGTGGAGGAGTTGAATGAAGACGAAATTGTGAATGTCGAAATAACAACTGGGATCCCAATTGTTTATGAATATGAAAATAAGAAAATAACCAAAAAAACTGAGTTATTTGTAAAAAGATATTAGAAGCCAAATTATATTATGAATGTAATTTTTATTGGTAATGCGATTATCGATGTAATCTCTCATCTGGATAAGATAGATCAAGTTGACCCTAGTTTTATTGGTAAAATGCAAATTGTCTCTCAAAATGAGATTAATAATAGAATCAAGCTTGTATCAAATAGAAAAATAATTCCGGGTGGAAGTGCAAATAATAGCGCATGCGGTTTATCAATGCTCGAAGAAGAAGTATGTTTCATTGGAAAAATTGGAAATGATCACTATGGGAAAGTCTATCTCGAACAAAATAAAAAGCATCATGTAGAAACAGACCTTATTGTAGTTGATAATAAATCAACAACAGGACTTTCACTTGTTTATGTGACGCCAGACGGGGAGAGAACTATGAATACTTTTCCTGGGGCTTCTGCAGAGCTTGATGCATCCGACATACCAAAAGCTGCTTTTAGTGGTATTTATGGTATTTTTATAGAAGGATACATATTATACTCACCCAATGGACTCGAACTTTTGTCTAAGTCAATTAGTAGTGCCATAATGAATAATGGCTTTACAGCAATTTCCCTATCAGATGTAGATTGTGTTGATAAATATAGAGATAACTTTTTAGATCTTATAAAGTCCAATGAAATTAATCTTATTTTTGGTAATAAAATGGAGATGATGAGCCTTTTGGAGGTTAAGACAGAAATAGATCTGATAAAAAAAATGAGAGAGCTTTCAGGGTTTGTAGAAAGATTAATCATGACATCTGGGAAGGATGGTTCACTATCCATCGAAAAAGGTGAACTTATTCATGCTTCGACCAACAGTGTGGAAGATTGTATAGACACTACAGGGGCTGGTGATTTATTTGTATCTGGTTACCTGAAAGCATACCTAAATAAATCTATGCCAATTGACTGTTTGAAAGCTGGTAACCTTGTTGCTTCAAAAATTTTGAAGAGGGATGGTGGTAAATTAGATTTTTCTGATTACAAAGAAATAAAAAACAAGCTCCGAAAATATATCTTATAGCTTTCTCAATGAGATTTGATTCACAGAATGATTTTCTGACTTCCTAAGTATTAAGCCAGCTCTTTGCCTCGTTGGCAAAATATTTTCTATCAAATTCACGTAGTTTATTTTTTCCCAAAGTGATGTTGCAACATTAACTGCTTCTTCATCTGATAAATATGAATATTTATTAAAATATGATTTTTCTTCCTTAAAGGCAGTCGCCTTTAGTTTTAAAAATCTCTGAATATACCAATTTTTTATATTCTTTACATCTGCATCAACAAATATTGAAAAATCAAAAAAATCGGATACGTATGGAATGGCGTTACCATCACTTGGAAGTGGGGCCGGTTGGAGCACATTTAAGCCCTCGATAATTAGAATATCGGGCTTATTTACGTTAATAAATTCACCGGGAACATTGTCATAAAGCAAATGCGAGTAAACAGGTGCTTTAACATTTGCTTTTCCGGATTTAACTGAATTTAAAAAATTAAGTAATAGTGTTAGGTTATAACTCTCAGGAAACCCCTTACGCTCCATCAAAGATCTCTTTTCAAGATTGTGATTACTCATCAAAAAACCGTCTGTGTTTACAAGTGACACCGTTATATTATTTGACCATTTGGATAATAAAGCTTGAAGAATTCTTGAAGTTGTGCTTTTTCCAACTGCGACAGACCCTCCAATACCAATGATAAATGGTACTTTGAAATTTTTTTTTCCTAAAAATAAATTTGTTGCTTCAAATAATTTTTCCGTACCAGATATATATAAATTTAAGAGGCGAGAGATTGGTAAATAAACATCCCGTACCTCATCTATTGACATGGGTTCATTCAAGCCTCTTAGCTCTGTTATTTCATTTTCAGTCAGATTTAGAGTAGCGCCAAAACCCAAATCAGCCCATTCTTCTTTTGAAAAAATTATATAAGGTGAATTTTGGTTTTTTGATTGATGCATGTGATAAAATTACGATTTTCTGGATTTTTTTTCTTCATGACCTGATACACCTCTTCTTCGCATAAGTTCGCCACAAACATCGTCAATACTTAAATTACCTTGCTCTAGCAATACCATTAAATGATAAATCAGGTCTGCAGCCTCTTTTTTTAGTTCTTCTTTATCCTTTGACAGCGCTGCAATTATTACTTCAGATGCTTCTTCACCGATTTTTTTAGATAAATACTCAATGTCCCCGATTAATTTTGCCGTATATGAAAACTCTGCATCCTTAAAGGCATTGTTCTTTATTGTTTCCGTAAGCTTTTCTAAATAATCTATATTTTTCATTGAGTTTTCAGACATAAATCCTCCTACCTGACGTTAATGCCTTGTTCCTTCATATATTGCTTGGCTTCATTAATTGTGTATTCCCCGAAATGAAAAATAGAGGCCGCTAAAACGGCGTCGGCATGCCCCACCTTTATACCATCAACTAAGTGTTGGAGGTTACCAACTCCACCGCTCGCAATAACTGGAACATTCACAATATCTGTAATTTTTTTAATCAGTATATTGTCAAAACCAGATCTTGTTCCATCTTTATCCATTGACGTAATTAAGAGCTCACCTGCACCCAATGATACAATTCTTTCAACATAATGCAACACATCAATCTCAGTATTAATTCTGCCTCCGTGAGTATAAACTTCCCACTTATTCTCAGCATTATTTTTTTTTGCGTCTACAGCAACAACGATACATTGAGAGCCGTACTTATCAGCAGCGTATCTAACAAAATCATTATCTGTAACTGCTGCTGAATTTACCGATACCTTATCGGCTCCAGATAACAATAATGTTCGTATATGTTCTATTTTACTTACTCCACCACCAACAGTTAATGGCATAAAACACACCTCTGCAGTCTTTCTCACAATATCATAAATCGTATCTCTATTTTCATGGCTTGCGGTAATATCTAAAAAACATACCTCATCGGCACCCTGCTCATCATATATTTTGGCAACTTCAACTGGGTCTCCGGCGTCTCTTAGATTTACAAAATTTGTGCCTTTCACTACTCGCCCATTATTGACGTCCAAGCATGGTATTATTCTCGACTTTAACAATTATAAACCCTCACTATTGATAATTTTAAGTGCCTCTATGGGATCTATTTTTTTTTCGTAGAGAGCCTTGCCGATTATTGCGCCTTTGAAAATTGAGTTCTCATTTGTTCTTAATTTTTTAATATCTTCAATAGACTTTAAACCCCCACTTAATATCACTGGTTTGTTAGTTGCCATGGCTAATTTTTTAGAACCTTTAAAATTCAATCCCTCAAGCATCCCATCCCTATTTATGTCTGTGTGAAGTATCGAGTCAATTTCAGTGTTATCATACTCCTTTATTAAATCAAAAATATTGACCGCGGTTTGCTTCTTCCATCCCTCTATACATATAAAATCGTCTTTGCTATCAAGCGCTAAAACAATTTTTTGAGGGTATTTATTTGCGACTTTCTTTACCAAACTAATATTAGTAATGCTAATTGTGCCAAGAACTAATTTTTTGGCTCCAAGTGATAGCCAATGGTCAATCACCTCCATTGTTCTGATCCCACCACCAAGTTGAACCTTTAATTTTGTTTTTTTTATTATTTCTTCAATTATAGGTTTGTTCTTACTTTTTCCATTTACGGCGGCATCAAGATCAACAATATGGACCCATTCAAAACCTATTTCTTGGAATTTTTTTGCTTGTGAAAGTGGATTACTGTTATAAATCTTTGAGTCCTGCATTTCTCCAAGTCGGAGCCTGACACACTCACCGTTCTTAATATCAATGGCTGGAAATAGGATCATTAGGGACTCCAATTTATAAAGTTATTAATGAATTCCAAACCAATTTTCTGACTTTTCTCAGGATGAAATTGGCATCCAATAATATTATCTTTGCCAATAACTGCGGTAATTTCACTTCCATAGTCGCAGAAGCCCAATAAATTTTCCATTTTTTTTACTTGAAAATAATATGAGTGTACAAAATATACCGTTGTTTCTTCTTTATCTTCGAATCCATTGAAAATACCGTGAGCCCTATTGAATTTAATGGTATTCCATCCCATGTGAGGGATCTTAAGTCCAGCACTGATCGGTATTTTATCAACTACTCCTGGGATCCATCCAAAACCTTGTGTCTTTTCACCCTCGAACCCCATATCAGCGAGTAATTGCATCCCCACACAAATCCCCAGAAAAGGAGCTCCTTCATCTAGTATTTTTTTTTCTAGGGTTGGAAGCAGACCTTCTACGTTAACCAGTCCAGCTTTACAATCCTTAAATGCACCAACCCCTGGAAGTACGATACGATCACAGTGCTTTATATCATCTGCATTATTTACACGCACAATTCTTATTTCTTTTTTGAGATCTTTTGCAACATTTTCAAAAGCTTTTGTTGCAGAATGGATGTTTCCTGATCCATAATCAATGATACCAATTATTTCCATACCTGTCACACAAAGCTATTAAAATATGTTTAGAATTGCCTCTTCATCACTGCTGCCAGTTCCGGATTTATTTTGACTAGGATTATCGTTTAGTATGACTTCATTTTCCTTGTTATTTCTGTATATATTGTAAGCACTTATTTGACTCTCTGAAGTAACAATCATCTCTAACTTATAATCTCTTAAATTCAACAACCATTCTCTAATAAGATTAGATTGAAACCCGAAAAAAAGATGAATGAATATGATACCAAATATTATTACTGCTGATCCAAAATAAATAGAAATAACATATAATAAAAATATTATTGCGACATAAAAAGGAACTAAAAAAAAATTCTTATTCAATAGAAACCACAGTGGTGGACAAATTAACGCTGCGTAAGAGATTTTATCTCGATAAATCAAGATATGCTCGTTCTTATCATCAAAACCACTTTTTTTTGTATATATTTCAAATAAAGCCATAGTGAAAAATAAATTACAGAATCCCTTTTGTAGTTGGAATTGACCCTGATGTGAGTGGGTCAATTGAAATTGCTTCCCTAATACATCTTGCAAGTCCCTTGTAGCAGGACTCTATGATGTGATGCGCGTTACTCCCATGCAGGTTTTCAATGTGTACTGTCATGTCGCTATTGTGCGCGAATGCGTAGAACCACTCCTTGAAAAGCTCGGAGTCCATCTCGCCAATCTTTGGTGATTTTAAATTGACTGCCCACCTCAGGTAGGGCCTGCCTGAAATATCTAATGAAATTTGAGTTAAAGCCTCATCCATGGGGATGATTATATGCGAAAATCTCCTTATTCCTGCTTTATCACCCAGTGCTTGCTTTATTGCCGTTCCCATCACGATCCCAATATCTTCTGTTGTGTGATGCATATCAATGTGTAAGTCTCCTTCAGCTTTCAGCTCAATATCGAGTAAGCCGTGTCTTGCTACCTGCTCTAACATGTGATCAAGAAATCCAATTCCTGTATTAATCTTTGATTTGCCGGTACCATCCAACAACAATTTACAAGAAATACTTGTTTCTTTTGTTTTTCTCTCTACAAGTGCCTCTCTTTTCTTGTTATCACTCATGATCAATTTCCATTGGTTAAAATCTTGAATATATATATCACAATCGACATATATATTATAATAAACATATTATTAATATATGTTAAATATGACAAAAGTAGTTACTTGACTAGAATTATAGTGATGAAATGATCGAGCATAACGAAAAAAATATGGTTGGCACTACCATCATCATGGTAAGAAAAGGCGATAGTGTTGTGATTGCAGGTGATGGACAAGTTAGCCTCGGGCAAACAATAATCAAAAATAATGCAAAGAAGGTAAGAAGGCTTGGCCCTGGACAAGAAGTTATTGCAGGATTCGCTGGTTCAACAGCAGATGCCCTCACTTTATTTGATAGATTAGAAGCAAAACTTGAGCAATACCCAACCCAGCTTACAAGAGCAGCTGTTGAATTAGCTAAAGACTGGAGACTTGATAGATATCTTCGTAGACTAGAAGCGATGATGCTAGTAGCAGATAATGATTGTAGCTTCGTACTTACGGGTAATGGAGATGTACTTGAACCTGAAGACGGTGTAATTGCTATAGGATCAGGCGGGAATTACGCCTTGGCAGCCGCAAAAGCACTATTTCATACTGATATAAATGCACAGGAAATTGCAGAAAAATCTATGAAAATTGCATCAGAAATTTGTGTCTATACAAACGATAATTTGATTGTTGAAAGCATCAAGATAAAGGAGTGATATGTCAGACTTTTCACCACGAGAGATCGTATCTGAACTAGATAGATATATTATTGGTCAAAATAAAGCAAAAAGAGCATGTGCAATAGCTCTTCGAAACCAATGGCGTCGTCAGCAATTAACAGGACCATTAAAAGATGAGATATTACCTAAAAATATTCTCATGATAGGTCCAACAGGCGTTGGTAAAACAGAAATTTCACGTAGACTTGCAAAATTGGCTGATGCGCCATTTATAAAGGTTGAGGCAACAAAGTTTACTGAAGTTGGTTATGTTGGGCGTGATGTGGAGCAAATCATACGTGATTTAGTTGAAACTGCCATCGCGATGATAAAAGAGAAAAAACGAAAAGAAGTAGAAGCTAAAGCTCACCTGCTATCAGAGGAAAGAGTTATCAACGCTCTTGTTGGTGAGAATGCATCAGAATCAACCAAGGAGTCATTTAGAAAAAAATTAAGAGATGGCGAATTAGATGATAAGGAAATAGATCTAAAAATAAAGGACTCAGCATCAAACATGACATCTTTTGAAGTGCCGGGGATGCCAGGTGCCCAAATGGGTATGTTAAATATTGGTGATATGCTCGGAAAAGCTATGGGTGATAAATATAGATCAAAAAAAATGCTTGTAAAAGATAGCTATGAAATTCTGCTGCAAGAAGAATCTGATAATCTACTGGACCAGGACTCAATTATCCAAGAGGCGCTAAAAAGTGTTCAGAATCATGGAATTGTTTTCATTGATGAGATAGATAAAATCTGCGCTCGTGAAAATCGGCAAGGAGCGGATGTAAGCCGTGAAGGAGTGCAAAGAGATTTGCTTCCCCTAATTGAAGGAACATCAGTATCAACAAAACATGGCATTATAAAAACGGACCATATACTATTTATAACCTCAGGGGCTTTTCATCTTGCAAAGCCATCCGATCTTCTTCCTGAACTGCAAGGAAGATTACCAATAAGGGTTGAACTTGGGGCTTTAACAAAAGAGGATTTTGTAAGTATATTAACAGATACAGAAGCAAGCTTAATAAAGCAATATGTCGCACTTATGGATACAGAAGGTCTTAAATTAGAATTTTCAAAAGACGCAATAGAAAAAATTGCAGACATTGCTGTCAGTGTGAATTCAAATGTTGAGAATATTGGAGCTAGAAGACTTCATACCGTTCTCGAGAGAGTACTCGATGACATAAGTTTCACAGCGCCTGATCTTGATGAAAAGAATATGAAAATTGATCAGGATTATGTGAAAAACCATATAGAAGATCTCGCAAATAATGCAGATCTATCAAAGTTTATTTTATAATCAAGATTTCAAAAGTATATAGTAGGCGCCTTCCCCACCGTGCCTTATATTAGCATACCTATAACCGTTTATATCATTTCGAATTTGTGGTAGCTTTAGCCAGTTTGGAAGATTCTGATTTAAAACACCCCGTGCATATCTATTTCGGTATCCATCATCTTTATTATCTTTTGATATGCCTTTACCAGTAATGATTAAAACAATGTTTAAGTTATTTTTTTTTGCCATCTTCACAAAATTAACAGTAGCATCCTTTGCTTCTTCTTGAGTCATACCATGTAAATCCAAGGTTGAGTCGATTTTTATTTGACCCCTTAACATTTTTTGTTCTAATCTCCGATGGATCCCAGTGAACTCCACTTTTTTTTCAGAGTTAGTATTTGAAGTTATATTAGATGACTCTTCATTTATAACTTTTTTTTGTCTAATCTCTTTTTTGATCGTACTTTGCTCACTAACAACGCTAGAAATTATTTTGTTCTCATCAACAACACTTTCTTCTTGATTTATAACTTTGGTTCTACCAGATTTTCTGATCGGCTCAACCTTATCTAATATCTGCCTCCATAATTTCAAATCACTACTTGATATTTTTTTGTTATTTTTTTTCATTTTCTATCAAATATAACTATATCTCCCTGAGATTTCATATTGCCAGCATTTTCATCGTTTCCGAAAAAAATATCACCCCTAAGCGGACCCTTTATAGCTGATCCTTTGTCTTGAGCGAACATTAATCTCTGGAACCGTTCAAACTTTTTTGAGCCCTTGATAGGGATTTTTGTGTCAAGCCAGATAGGGGTATTAGCATTGTATATTGATATGTCAACAGCAAGTGATCTGAATGGTGTTAGTCTTATACCAAGTTGACCCAATGGATGAATATTTACCTCATCCTTAAAGTCTTCTTTAAAAAAGATAAATGATTTATTTATATATTTTCTAGATAAATTTTCCGGGCTTGTATTCATCCATTTTTTTATCGATCCCATAGAAATGTGGTTTTTTTTTATATAACTATTATCTGTTAAATATCTCCCTATTGATGTGTAGTCATAATTATTCTTGCTATTAAATACGAATCTACGTTCAGTTCCATTTTCAAATTTTAAGGTACCAGAGCCTTGAATATGCATGAAATATAAGCCAATGGGATCTGATAGCCATGCTAAAATTGGAAGATCCCAGTATATTTTTTCTTCGAGTTCTCTTCTAGTTAAGTTTACAAAATAATCTGATTTATTCTCTGGAGATCCATACAAAGGGTAGAGATATTCACCTTTTTTATCAGACGACGCGTTTAGTGATGGTTCATAGTAACCTGTGTAAAGACTTGCCTCATTTTGTTTTCTTAAGACTCTGTATGGCTGATAATTATTTTCAAAATATCTCCTCGCCATATTATTGTTTAGCATTTTTTGATCTAATAAGTCATACTTCGTACTCTTATTTAGAAGCGTGAATGCATCCAGATGATTATCATGCACCCAACCTTTTATATCTTCAAAAGAAACTTTTTGAAGTTGCTGTGTATTTATTTTACTAATCATTATTTGCTTTGATTAATTAAGCCGACTTATCGCTATTACTTTCCAATTCGGATCCTTCGACCTTAAATTTTTACTAAATGTCAACACTTCCTTAGTCTTTGCACTATTTCTTTTTGTAGATTTTTCATCATCCTTAAATTCACTAATGATTGAGCTAGTCTCAGCATTGATACTGCAAGTTATACTCGCTATATTTTTCTCTATGTTTATATCATCAATCAGCAATTCGCTAACTTTAATCATACTGTATTCAAGTTTTTGAGCCGCTTCATTTCTTGCGTCAATGGAGGCCTTAAAATCCTCGTAGAGTTCTTTTCCTAAAAGTGAATTCAAAGTCTTGTGATCTTCTTCAGAGTGCCCAATCAAGATCATTTCGTATGCTTTAATTGCGCCTTCCTTGAAATATTTAAGGTTAAAGCCGTTCAATGATTTATCAAGATAACTCAATTCAGTGAGATAACTGCTATTATTTTTTTCGTCTTCATGAATTTCGAGTGGACTACCAACATCATCTCCTTGAGTAGTTTCAGCAGCTTTACTCTTAGGCTCATCAAAGTCTATGATAACAGGTTTTTCTAGGCCAGTTCGTCGACCAAGCACAGAGCGTAACATTATCAGTATGAATATTACAATTATGAGCAGTATTAAATTTATGATATCAAACATATTGGACTTAAAAATTTTTATATATCTATAATAATATATATGTATTACAGAAATAATTAAAAATATTTTATCAGATTTTTCAAATAATTGACCCAATGCCACTATCTGCTATGATATAAGCACTAAGTTTTTATTTGTTGCTATGAATGAAGAATTAAAAAGCGGGTTTAAATTTCTGAGCCAATATGTGAAGGAACTATCTTTCGAAAACCCAAACGTCCCAAGAAAACTTCCTCATATGATGGCAAAGCCAAACATCAACGTCAGCGTTAACGTCAATGCAGCAACTTTAGATAAAGAAAATAGTATTTATGAGGTCGAAATAAACACCAAGGCCACATCTACAGTTGAGGATGAGCCTTGTTTTATTATTGATTTGTCTTATGCATGCGTTGTTCAGCTAAATAATATTGCACAAAATAATAAATCATTTGTCATACTTGTCGAAATCCCAAGGATGCTCTTCCCATTTGTTAGAAGAATAATTGCTGACAGTGTGAGAGATGGAGGTTTCCCTCCACTTTACATTGAACCAATAGACTTTTTAAAGCTTTTTGAAAAAAATATGCAGAAAAATTAATTTTAGTCTTTTTTAGACCACAATGCCTTTTTCACAAAATTTTTAGTAAATTCACGGTGTTTATCAAGCTCTTCAGTTGTAAGCTCTTGTGATGGTCGTCTCTCACGTCTAACTCTACTTGCATTATCATCAAGCAGACTCTTATTAGGCTCATCTTCGTGTAATTCGAGATTACTTTGGCGACCACCGATTAATTCTATATAAACTTGTGCCAATAATTCGCAGTCAGATTTTGCATCATGCAGACCTCTTTTTTGCTCAGCTATGTTATATCGTTTACATAACGCATCGAGGTTATTTGGCATACCAGGATGTTTTGCCCTTGCAATAACAAGAGTATCAATAACCTTATCGTCTGCGATTAGTTTTTTGCTCTCAAGGGATAATTCATGATTTAGAAAGCCAACATCAAAAGATGCATTATGCGCTAAAACAGCTGAGTCACCGATAAACTCAAGAAAATTATCTGCAACTTTATCAAAAATTGGCTTTTCATTTAAAAAATCATTTGATATGCCGTGTACTTTAAAAGCCCCTTCGGAAATTTCTTTTCCTTGCGGGTTCACGTACTCATGAAAATATTTGTCTGTTGGTATATGATTAATTAACTCTAGGCAAGCAATCTCAATAATTTTATCACCCTTTTTTGGGTCTAAACCAGTTGTCTCTATATCAAGAACAATTTCTCTCATTTTGAATACTCAACAATCAATCAAACTCTAATCTACAGGATTATCTATATTTAATTCTACATCCTCTCGTGATGATCCAATTCTGATTTCATCGTACCAGACAGTTCTAATAGGCATATCCCAAGCACGGTCTACGTTGTTATTGTAGATACCATATCTAAAATTCAAACGTTTACCTTTATTTTTGTGTCTATCTGACCAGGTGTGCTTATTTACAATAGTATCTTTTATATCACATACCAATTCACCATTAATCCAAATTTGAAGATAACTATGACCTTGCTTGAGTTTGTCTGAATAGTCGGCTTTGAGTAAAATGTCCATCCATTTACCTGTAGCCATTTGTGTACTGCCCATATCACCACAATAGGTACCATCACCTTTGGCAATCTTGCCAGCTGGTGACTCACCAGCGAAATGAATATTTGTATAGAACTGATTACTATTCATTTTGAAGATCCATGGTGGTTTGTCAACACCCAGTGCCTTGACTTGTCCTAGTGTGATACTGGTTACAGCTACTTTTGACCAGTCAGTTGACGGGTCTAGCATTATACTCCAAGCATACCAATACTCTTTACCTGGCTTTTGATCTTGTTTGAAAATTCTTTCTACTCTTTCTGCATTTCTCTCGCAGTCGCTTCCATATCGGTCCCTACCACAAGACCCTGGGATTAATTCAAACTTTTGACTTTTTTCTCCGGCTCTTACTGTGTCCGTAGAGATGGTGTAAGAAGTCTTCTTATCTTTGGTCAAGTCGTGCCAATAGGTTGTTTTCATTGTGACATTGCCAGCAAATACATAACTGCTAAACATTATTCCGGAAATGGCCAGTCCAAAAATTAAAATGTTTTTCATATTACTCTCACTACATGCCTAAATCATTGACTCTATTATAATATAAATCTCTCACATTTTAAATACTCACCAGCTTATTTAACTCTTTTACGATTTTTTCTATATGATCTCTAGTTTTCGCTTCGTCATGATTGTCAATTATGAAATCTGATCTATTAATCTTTTCACTATTTGGTATTTGGTTTGCTTTTATCGCTAAATACTTCTCTTTGCTCATATTTTTTCTTAATAATGCC
>MDTD01109977.1_pt1 | contig 13674 bp, 19 predicted proteins | sample 811221 | NCBI WGS metagenome assembly MDTD01 (sample SAMN05326646, study PRJNA326480) | marine metagenome | isolation source: seawater | place: Pacific Ocean: South West | collected 2011
AAAAATTTCAAAGAAGCAAGAGATTTTGAACAATTTGTAGGCAATTTAGATGAGCCAAAATCATAATTTTTTTTCAAACCTAGCTTTTAATTTAGCAGAAAAACATTTAGGTCAAACAAAAAATAACCCCTCTGTTGGTTGCGTAATTGTAAAAAATGATACCGTAATTGGTTCAGCTGTCACCTCTGTGGGAGGAAGACCGCATGCGGAATTTAATGCTTTAAATAATAAATTTGATTACAGAGGGTCAGATATGTATGTTACTCTTGAACCTTGCACTCATTATGGTTTTACTCCGCCATGTACAAATATTATAAAAAAAAAAGGAATAAAAAGAGTATTTTATAATTTCGACGATCCGGATCAAAGAACATTTCGTAAATCACAGTATATTTTAAAAAAGAAAATATTCAAATTAAGCAACATTAAAGATGAGTTTAAAAATTTTTATAGTTGTTATTATTTAAATAAAATACAACAATTACCTTTAGTTGATGCTAAAATTGCAATTTCAAAAGATTTTTACACAATCAATAAAAATTCAAAATGGATTACTAATTTAAGGTCAAGAAAAGTTGCTCACTTGGTCAGGTCTAAATACGACGCTATAATTTCTACCTCAAAATCAATAAACAAAGATAATTCACTTCTTAATTGTCGAATAAATGGACTTAATAATTTCAAACCTGATCTTATAATAATTGATAGAAACTTGAAACTTAAGAAAAATTTAAAACTGTTTAAAATTGCAAAAAAAAGAAAAACTTACATTTTTACAAATATAAAAGATAATAAAAAAATCTCATTTTTTAAAAAAAATAATATCAAAATAATAAAAATTGATAGGTTAAAAGATAAAGAAGATTTTATGAATTTGCTTAAAAAAATCTTTAAAATTGGAAATAGGAGAGTCTTAATCGAAACTGGTTTAGTTTTTTTAAATCAGTTTTTTAAATTTAAATTAATAAATAATTTATATATTTTTAAATCTGATAAAAAACTCTCAAACAATGGGTATAACAAAATATCAAATGATTTTATAAAAAAAATAAAATTAAAAGATGAAATATATGTAAATTTAAAAGATGAGCAACTATTTAAAATTAAATTAAAGTAATGTTTAATGGAATAATTTATAATGTTGGTAAAGTATCTTTTTTGCAAAAAAGAGATGAAAGTATACTATTAGGTATTAGATCTAGTTTGAAATTATCAAAAAGAGATATTGGCTCATCTATATGTTGCGATGGAGTATGTTTAACTTTATCAAATTTTAAAAAAAATACTTTTTTCTTCTACATATCAAAAGAAACAATTAATAGATCTAATTTTAAATTCATTAAACTTGGTCATTTAATGAATCTAGAAAAATCTTTAGTGTATGGAAAAAAAATTTCAGGTCACTTTACTCAAGGTCATGTAGATGCAACAGCAAAAATTAAAAAAATTTCTATTATTGATAAGTCTTGGGTTGTAAAACTTCAATTACAAAATATCAAACTTTCAAAATTTTTAGTAGAAAAAGCATCAATATCTATTAATGGAGTTTCTTTAACCATATCTAAAGTCAAGGGTAACAATTTTTATTTAAATATAATTCCACACTCCCTTAAATTAACAAATCTAAAAAATCTAAAAGTAAAAGATTTAGTAAATGTTGAATTAGATATATTTGCTAAATACTTATATAAATTTTCTAATTAAAATGTTTAAAAAAAAATTTTCATCTATTACAAAAATTATTAAAGATGCCAAGAAGGGTAAAATGTTTATATTAGTAGACGATGAAAATCGAGAGAATGAAGGGGATTTAGTTGTTGCAGGATCTAAATGTAATTCAAAAATCATAAATTTTATGGCTAAACACGGGAGAGGATTAATTTGTTTAGCTTTAACAAAAAAACAAATTGATAAATTAAAACTACCACTGATGTCACAAATTAATAAGTCAAGAATGCAAACAGCATTTACAGTTTCAATTGAGGCAAAAAAAGGTATTACAACAGGAATTTCAGCATTCGACCGAGCAAAAACGATTAAAGTAGCTATTAATCCTAAGTCAAAAAAAAAAGATATTGTTTCACCAGGCCATGTTTTTCCATTAGTTTCAAGAAGTGGAGGTGTTTTAGAACGCGCTGGTCATACTGAAGCCTCAGTCGATATTTCGAAATTATCTAAATTAAATCCTAGCTCTGTGATCTGTGAGGTGATGAATGAGGATGGTAGAATGGCAAGATTAGAAGATTTAGTAAAATTTTCAAAAAAACACAAAATAAAGATAGCTTCTATAGCAGATTTAATTGCTCATAGATTAAAAAATGAAAAACTTGTTTATAAATCTTTTTCAAAAATAATAAATTATAAGAAATTTAAATTACATCTTAGTATATATAAAAACAAATTAAACAATTTTGAGAGTTTTGTTTTTTCAAAAGGAAACTTTAAAAAAGACAAACCAATACCAATTAGAGTACTTTCTAAAAAAATAAACAAGAAAAATTTATTTAAAAATAACGAAATCAAAAAAAATTTAAATTTTACAACAAAATATCAAAATTTTATGTTAGTAGTAATTAACAACGAGATGAAAAGTAAAAAAAGTGAAACAGATTTTACATTGAGATATTATGGAATTGGAGCGCAGATAATTAAGGATTTTAATGTTAGAAATATGATATTACTCTCTCGTTCAAAGAAAAAAATAATAGGATTAGAAGGATTTGGTTTAAAAATTAAAAAACAACTGATTATAAAATGAAAAAAATTTTAATAATTAATGCAAATTACTACAACACTGTTACTGATAAACTAGTTAAATCTTCCTTAAAGATTTTAAAACAAAAAAAATATCAATGTAACTTATTAACAGTTCCAGGTGTTTTTGAAATACCACTAGCTATAAAAAAAAATATTAAACGATATGATGCTTTCCTGGCATTGGGTTGTGTGGTTAAAGGCAAAACCCCTCATTTTGATTTAATTTGTGAGTCAACTTTTCAAACAATTTTATTACTTTCTATAAATTATGGTAAACCTATAGGCAATGGAATAATAACTGCTTTAAACATGAGACAAGCATTTGAAAGGTGTGGTACGATTAAATCAAATAAAAAAAATAAAGGATTAGAGGCAGCCAAAGCAGTTATTTCTTCACTAAGTAATGCACCAAAAAAAATTTAAAGATATATCACCAAGAATAAAAATAATTCAGAAAATCTATAATTCATTGATGAATCCTGATTCAGAAATTGAATATCAAAAAAATCAATATAAAAAATTTATAAAAGATGTTGTTTCTGGAACTCTAGAAAGAACCGAGTTCATTGAGGAAACTATAAAAAACAACCTAGGTAAAGATATAGATTTGAAAAAAACAGACAAAATTCTAAAAATAATATTATTTGCAGCTGTTTTTGAGCTATTATTTAAACACAATAACCCAAAAAAGGTTGTAATTCATGAATATTTGCAAGCCTCTGAATTTTTTTTAGAAAAAGTTCAAATTGGTTATTTGAACGCTATTTTAGATAAAATATCTAAAGTTTTGAGAAAAGATGAATAAATTTTTCAATTTATTATTAAGTTTAGCTTGCGTTTTTATCCTATATTTGGCATTTATCCGATAATTATTAAAATCATGACTCAATATTTAGAACTTCTTTATTTAATTTCATTTACTGGAATATTAGCAGTTGCTTACAGCTATCTTTTATCTGGTCAAATAATTTCATCCAGTCCTGGTAACTCACGAATGCAAGAAATTGCCGAAGCCATTCAAATTGGTGCAAAGGCATATCTAAATAGGCAATATAAAACCATAGCAGTTGTTGGTATAATAGTATTAGCAATAGTAACTTATTTTTTTAATTATTTAGTTGGATTAGGATACTTTATTGGAGCTTTTTTATCTGGTGTAGCAGGATATGTTGGGATGCTTATTTCAGTTAAAGCGAATGTTAGAACCGCAGAGGCCTCTAGAAAAAGCCTTCAGTCGGGATTAACTATTGCGTTCAAATCTGGAGCTATTACCGGACTGTTAGTAGCAGGCTTAGCTTTGCTTGCAATTACTATCTACTACATCGTTTTAATTAACCTTAAAGTAGACAACAGAGAGATTATAAATGCATTAGTTGCTTTAGGTTTTGGTGCTTCGTTAATTTCAATTTTCGCAAGGTTAGGCGGAGGTATATTTACCAAAGGAGCAGATGTCGGGGCTGATTTAGTTGGAAAAGTTGAGGCGGGAATTCCAGAAGATGACCCAAGAAACCCTGCAGTTATTGCTGATAATGTTGGTGATAATGTAGGAGATTGTGCAGGAATGGCAGCTGATTTATTTGAAACCTATGCGGTAACAATTGTAGCAACAATGGTATTAGCTTCAATTTTTTCACCACAAGATTTTAATTTAATGATTTATCCATTAGCTATAGGGGGCGCGTGTATTATTACTTCAATAATCGGAACATGGTTTGTAAAACTTGGAAAAAGCAAAAATATAATGGGTGCTTTATACAAAGGTTTTTTAGTCACTGCTTTAACATCCTTGTTAGTAATGTACCCAGTGACAGATTCAATTATAGGTTTGGAAAAGACTTATAACAATAATGCAGATGCAGTTTTTTCTGGATTTGATCTTTATATTTGTGGGGTAGTTGGATTTATTATCACTGGATTATTAATTTGGGTTACTGAATATTATACTGGGACAAATTATAGGCCTGTAAAAACTGTTGCAAAATCATCTACAACAGGTCATGGAACAAATGTGATTCAAGGTTTAGCAATATCAATGGAAGCAACAGCTATTCCAGCTTTAATAATTGTTGCAGGAATTTTGTACACTAATAGTTTAGCAGGTTTATACGGTATTGCGATTGCTGTCACCGCCATGCTTGCTCTTACTGGGATGGTAGTTGCATTAGATGCTTATGGACCAGTAACCGATAATGCAGGTGGAATAGCAGAGATGTCAAAACTTCCAAAAAACGTTAGAAAAACAACTGACGCTTTAGATGCAGTCGGAAATACAACTAAAGCAGTTACTAAAGGTTACGCTATAGGCTCTGCCGGTTTAGGAGCTCTAGTTCTTTTTGCAGCTTATACAGAAGATATAAAATACTTTTCAAGTGTTAAAAATTCCGCGCTAGCTGGTGTAGATGTTACTTTTGATTTATCGAATCCTTTCGTAGTCGCGGGTTTATTAATTGGTGGAATGTTACCATATTTGTTTGGCTCAATGGGTATGCAAGCTGTAGGACGGGCAGGAGGGGCAGTAGTAATTGAGGTAAGAAGACAATTCAAAAAAATTCCTGGTATCATGAAAGGCAAAAGAAAACCTGACTACGGTAAACTAGTTGACCTGCTAACAAAAGCAGCAATTAAAGAAATGATAATTCCATCTTTACTTCCAGTTTTATCACCAATCGTACTTTATTTTATAATTTTGCAGATTGGTGGAATGGAAGCAGCCCTATCATCACTTGGAGCAATGTTGTTAGGCGTTATCATCACTGGTTTGTTTGTTGCGGTTTCTATGACTGCAGGTGGAGGAGCCTGGGATAATGCTAAAAAATATATAGAAGATGGAAATTTTGGCGGTAAAGGCTCAGAGGCTCATAAATCTGCTGTTACTGGTGATACGGTAGGAGACCCTTATAAAGATACAGCAGGACCAGCCGTAAATCCAATGATTAAAATTACAAACATTGTAGCTTTGTTGTTGTTAGCTGTAATAGCACATTAGTTACCTGATTTTCTGTTTCCATACATTTTTGATCTAACACTTGACAGAAAGCTTTCAACAAAACTTTTCTGTGTTAATTCATTTTCAGTTTCATTTTTGGAAAACTCTAAATTTTTCTTATCATTTTTATTAAGGAATTTTTTATTTTTTAATATACCGTATTTATCGAAACTTAATACCAATACATTATTGGATACTAAAACATTACGTCCTAATTTATGGTACTCTCCTTTGGAAAGCACTCTTTCAATATAAATCCATTCATTTATATCACCAATAGACTTTGAATGCGGTTGACCTAAGACCTTTAATGCATCATTTTTATTTGAACTATTAACTGTTAATATATTTGATCTATTTTCTAGAAATATTATTCCGTGATTTTTATATGGCTCTTGAAATTTACATCCAATTAAAATAATAAAAAAAGGTAAAAAAATTAATTTATTATGATTTTTAATTTTAAACATAAACAAGCATTGTTATACAACACATTGTTATCCTTATCTAGAAATTTATTTTTCTATAATGAGATTAAATTAAAAGATGTTTTTGAGACTCGTGTTTATCTAATGTTTTTTCATTTTTCAGTAATGATGATTATATTCAAAAAAAAAGGCTCCAAATTTGATCAAAATTCATACGATAGTTTTTTTCAAAATATTGAAAATAACTTAAGAGAAATGGGATTTGGAGATGTTTCAGTAAATAAAAAAATGAAAGATTTAAATAAAATTTTATATGATATTTTACTTAAAATATTTATAAAAAATGATCAAAATATTCAAATTAATGAACAATTGATTTTAAAATACTTCAAAGATCTTGATAAAAATGAAAAAAACTCTAATTTGCTTGAAATAAAATCGTATTTCTTAGAATTCTATAATTTTTGTTTTGAACTACCCTTAGATAGTATGATAAGAGATGCAATAAAATTTAAAAAAAGTTATGGCAGTACCTAAAAGAAAAACTTCAGTATCAAAAAAAAAAATGAGAAGGTCTCATCATAAAATATCATCAACTAATATTATTGAGGATAAGAAAAGTGGTGAATATAAACTTTCTCATCATATTGATCTAAAATCTGGTTTTTATAACGGAAAAAAAATTTTAGATATTTAATAATTAAATGGTAAAAAAAATAACTATTGCAATCGATGCAATGGGTGGTGAAAACTCTCCAGATAAAACTGTTGAGGGTATTGGTATTTTTTTAAAAAAGAATAAAAATAAAGATGACTTTCTGTTAAACGTATTTGGTGATCAAAAGAAAATTGAGGAAAAACTTAAAAATTTAAATATTTCATCACCTTTTATAAAAATTATACATGCAGAATCTACTGTTTCAGATGAAGAAACTCCATTAACGGCAATAAAGAATTCAAAGAATACAAGTATGTGGAATTGCATACAATCCCAACTTAACCAAGAGTCCGACATTAGTTTATCAGCAGGAAATACCGGCGTTCTTTTAGTTATATCTAGAATGATATTAAAAATGATGAATGAAGTTAGCAAACCAGCTCTTGCTGGCCTGTGGCCAAACAAAAAAGGTATAAATGTAGTTTTAGATTTAGGAGCAAACATAGAATGCAATGATGATAATCTTGCTGACTTTGCAGAATTAGGATCAGCTTTGTATAGATCTTTGCATCCCAAAGAACAACCTTTAGTCTCTTTGCTAAATGTTGGCTCAGAAGAAATTAAAGGGACTGAAGTTTTAAAAAAAACATATAAAAAACTTTCTTCATTAAGTAATGAAAACAATTTTATTTTTAAAGGCTATATTGAAGGTAATAAAATAACAGAAGGTGATTCAAATGTAATTGTTACAGATGGTTTTACAGGTAACATAGCTTTAAAAACAGCTGAAGGAACTGCAAAATTCATAACCGATAATTTAAAAAAAACATTATCTGAGAATATTTTTAGTAAATTATCACTAATTTTTTCTTACTTTTCATTAAAAAAGTTTAAAAACAAACTTGATCCCAGAAAATACAATGGTGCAATTTTTTTAGGGCTTAATGGACCTGTGGTTAAAAGTCATGGTGGAACAGATGCTATAGGTTTTTACCACTCAATAAATTTATGCTACAATATAGTTAAAGGTAATTTAATGCAGCAAATTAAAAATAATTTAGATCATCTTAAAAGTGATTAGATTTAATTATAAAAAAATTGATATAGCAAAAAAAATAAGTAATAAAACTGGTTATCCATTATCGTTTACAAAAAAAATAGTAACTTATCTTACGGAGTCTTTAATTGAATGTATTAAGAACGATAATCTGATTATTAAAAATATTGGATCTTTCACAATAATTCAAAAAAAGGAAAGAATGGGCAGAAATCCAAAGACTAATGAGAATTTTATAATCACTCAGAGAAAATCAATATCTTTTCATCCATCAAAAAATATTCTAAAAAAATTAAATACCAATGAGTAAGCTTATTACAATCAGTGAATTATCAAAAAAACTTGATTTATTAAATCCAAAAAATAAAAAACCTTTAAATCATGTTTTAAGGTATTGGGAAAATGAATTTTATCAAATAAAACCTAAGATTATTAATAAAAGAAGATATTACTCAAATGAACAAGTTGAAATAATTAAATTAATAAAATTTTTACTTAAAAATCAGGGATTGACTATTGAAGGGGCAAAAAAAGTTTTAAATTCTAATACAAATAAACTTGACGATTATAATTCGAATGGTTTAAAAACTTCATATTATAAAACTATAATTAAAGATAAGAGTAACAAAATTTTAGAAAAAATAAATAAGATAAAGAAGCATGGCAAAAAAAACACATATTAAGGTAAGGATGGTCCCAGAGAGCAATCCAGATAGTAAATTTATTTACTATGCAAAAAAACCTACTAAAGGTGAAAAAGCTAAAGACAAATTAAAACTAAAAAAATATAACCCTAACACAAGAAAACACGAATATTTTATTGAAAAAAAATTACCTCCTCACAGTAAGTAATTATTACCTTTTTTTAAAATTTCTGTACTCGTAATCAATAAAACCGTTAATCATTGATTTCCATATTTTCTGAGTGATTTTAGGATCTATATTTTTTGCTCTAGATTTCTTAGAGATATTTTTTAAAATTATATTTATTCTTTTCCTATCTACTATATCTTTCTTATATTTTTTGTTTTTTAAAACCTTATCAACTAGAGACACTCTTTTCTTAATTATCTTTAAAAGCGAATTATCCAGTTTATCAAGTTCTTTTCTAATTTTAATTATATTTTTATTTGGCATAGCGACAATTAAATCATAAAGATCATTACAAATACATATATATTTACTCATACATGATCACTCTAAACAAAAAAATTGATAGTTTATTTGTAAACTGGCTTTCAATTAATTTAGTATTAATCTTTGTTATGATTCTGGTTGGAGGATTAACTCGATTAACAAACTCTGGACTGTCAATAACAGAATGGGAACTTTTTAGTGGCGTTTTACCACCTCTCAGTCAGTCGTCATGGTTAACTTATTTTGACTTATATAAGCAAATTCCTCAATTTAAAATTCTTTATCCATCAATGACATTAGAAGAATTTAAAATAATATTCTATTGGGAGTATGCACACAGAGTCCTTGGTAGGGTAATTGGACTATTTTTTTTATTACCATTGATTTATTTTCATTACTCAAGAAAAATTGATCAAAAATATTTGATACCGTGTTATTTAATTTTTTTTTTAATCGTATGCCAAGGAATTGTAGGCTGGTATATGGTAATAAGTGGTTTAGTTAATGATGTAACAGTGAGTCATTATCGATTATCGTTACATTTGACAATTGCAATGATCATTATATCTTTAATTTTCTGGTGTATATTAAATTTTAAAAATAAAAAAAATAAAAGCTTTATCAATTTTTCAAAAAAGTCTTTCCCTTATTTATTTCTTATTTTATTGATCTTTACTCAAATAGTTTTTGGAGCTTTTGTTTCTGGCTTAGACGCTGGTAGGATTTATCAGACATGGCCATTAATGAATGATAGATATTTTCCAGATGATTTTATTCTTAAAAATTATTTAGATTTAACGAATTTTGAAAATCATTCTTTAGTTCAATTTTACCACAGAAATCTAGCTTATTTAATTTCATTTTATATCTTAATTTTAGGATATTTTACTTTTAAAAGAGAAGAAAAAAAATTTTACAAAACAACATTAACTTTATTTATAATTTTATTAATACAAATTTTTCTAGGTATTTTTACTTTGTTAAGTGGTTTAAACATTAGTATTGCTTCAGCGCATCAAATTACTAGTATAATTTTAGTATTAACTGCGATTAGATTATATTATATAGCAATTAATTAATTTGACTTTGTGACTTATTCTATGTACTTATCGCCAATTATTATGACACCATTTATTAAAAATAAAAATGTAAAAAAAGATTGGTATATTGTTAATGCAGAAAATGCTGCAGTTGGTAGATTGGCTGCTTTTATATCAAAAGTCTTAAGAGGAAAAAATAAATCGACTTTTAATCCTCACATTGATAACGGTGATTTCGTTGTGGTAACTAATATAGAAAAAATTAAATTTAGTGGAAAAAAATTTAAAGATAAAAAATACTTTAGACATACTGGACATCCAGGAGGTATCAAAGTTTCATCACCCCTTTCATTAAAAGAAAAAAATAAAACTGAAGAAATCCTTAAACTAGCAGTCAAAAGGATGTTACCTGGTGGTCCATTAGCAAAAAAGCAACTTACAAAATTAAAAATTTATAAAGGTGAAAATCATCCTCATGAACTACAAAAACCAAAGATCATTGATTTTGAAAAACTTAATAAAAAAAATATTATTAAATAATGGAAGCTATTCAATCAAATCAAACTAAGTCTAAAAAAATTAAACTTGATTTTAAAAATAGTAAATACGCTACAGGTCGAAGAAAAAGATCTATAGCAAAAGTTTGGGTAAAGAAAGGATCAGGAAATATTCATGTAAATGGATTAAAAATGAATGAATATTTTAAGCGTCCAGTTCATCAAATTATCGTCAAGAGACCCTTAGAAATATCACAAGTTGCATCAAACTATGATGTTAAATGTTCTGTAAAAGGAGGAGGGTTATCTGGGCAAGCTGGAGCGATTATATTAGGCATATCAAAAGCATTAATTTCCCATGATACATCTCTGAAGAAAAACTTAAAAAAAGATAAACTCACTACCAGAGACTCTAGAGTTGTTGAAAGAAAAAAATACGGGCACAGAAAAGCTAGAAGAAGCTTTCAATTTTCTAAAAGATAATCATTTAAATTTTAATTATTTAAGGACAATGATATATAATCATTATGTCTAAATTAAAAAAAATAAATATAGCAGTTATAGGTGCAACTGGTTTCACAGGATTAGACCTTATATATCTGCTAAGCAAACATCCAAAAGTAAAACTTATAAATTTATGTGCGACTAAAAGTTTAGGAAAAAAAATATCATTTTTCGACAAAAGAATTAAAAAAAATTTGCCAAAAATTTCTTCAGTTAAAAATATTAATTGGGATAAATTAGATTTAGTATTCTTATCTTTACCAAATGGAGATGCTCAAAAAATAATTAAAAAAACTTTTAACAAAAATAAAAAATTAAAATATATAGATCTATCTGCAGATTTTAGAATTAAAGACCCATTAGTTTACTATAAAAATTATAAGATTAAACATAAGGCAAAAAATTTAATCAAAAATTCATTATATTCTATTAGTGAGTTTAATAAAAAGAATATCTGTAATTATAGAATTATTTCTAACCCAGGCTGCTATCCTACATCTATTCAAATACCTCTTATTCCTTTAATTAAAAAAAATCTAATCTCCTCTGATAATATCGTGATTGACTCCAAATCTGGGTATTCTGGTGCTGGAAAAAAATACAAGAATAAATTTCATTATAAAAATTTTTATGACTCAACTTTTGCATATAGTCCAAGAGCGCACAGACATATTTGTGAAATAGACCAAGAAATTTATAAAATTACAAAAAAAAAAGTGACGTTTTCTTTCAATCCACATTTATTACCGACATTTAGAGGTATTCTTTCCTCTATATACGTAACTGGGAAAAGAAAAACAAATATAAGTAGAATTAGAAATGAATTGGTAAAATTCTATAAAAAATCAAAGTTTATAAAGATTTTAAAATTAAACTCAGAACTTGGGACAGGAAATGTAATTTTCACTAATTATTGCGAGATATCAGTATGTGAAACAAGAATTAAAAATAAATTTGTTATTTTTTCTGCTTTAGACAATTTAATAAAAGGAGCAGCGGGTCAGGCTATTCAAAATATGAACCTTTTATTCAGATTTTCAGAAACTTTGGGTCTTAGATGAAATACTTAATTATTTTTTTGATGTTATTTATTCAAAGTTGTTCTAAACCTAAGTCTGTTTTTATCTGTGGTGATCATGTTTGTGTCAATAAAGAAGAAGCAAACCAATATTTTGAAAAAAATCTGTCTATTGAAATAAGAATTATTGAAATGAAAAAAAAAAAGAAAAATATAGATCTAGTAGAACTAAATCTTAATAAAAATGAAAAAAATAAAAAAATAATCAGTGTAAAAAATAAAGTTTATTCTGATAATGATGTAAAGAAATTAACAAAAAAAGAGATTAAAGAGATTAAATCAAAGCTAAAGAATAAAAAGATTAAAAAAATTGCTAAAAAAGATGTAACAAAAAAAATAAAAAATAAACAATTAGATAAAATTATCATAGAAGATATTTGTACAATAGTTGAAAAATGTAGTATTGATGAAATATCTAAACATTTAATAAAAATTGGAAAAAAAAAGAAATTTCCAGATATTACTTCAAGGGAATAATTAAATAAATGAGAAAATTAAATATAGCGATAATTGGCTTAGGAAATATTGGAAGCTATTTATTTAAATATTTAAAGAAAAATAAAAAAATTCTAGCAAAAAAAAATAATTGTATACCAATGATCACTTGTGTTTCTGCGAAAAATAAGAAACTAAACAGGGGGTTTAAAATTGATAAAAAGATATGGTTAGATAAATATCTAGATGCTACAAAAAGCAAAAATGTTGACTTAATAATAGAACTCATTGGTGGTGCAGAGGGTCCAGCAAAAAAATTAGTTTTTAATGCACTTAAAAACAAAAAGCATGTTGTTACTGCAAATAAAGCTTTGATAGCTAAATATGGGGACCAATTAGCAAAAATTGCTGAAAAAAATAAAGTAAATTTAGAATTTGAGGCTTCTGTCTGTGGTGGAGTGCCTATTATAAGATCATTAAAAGAGGGTCTGATAGCAAATAAAATTAATAAAGTTTTTGGAATTTTGAATGGAACTTCTAATTATATTCTTTCTTCTATGGATAAGGAGAAAAAATCATTTAATGAAGTTTTGAATAATGCTCAAAGGTTAGGATACGCAGAGTCAAACCCCTCGGCAGATTTAAACGGAGATGATGTATCATCTAAATTAAAGATTTTGTCCTCACTTTGTTTTAATTCTTTCTTAAATGATAATATTCATGTTGAGGGGATCAAAGAAATTGACAAAGATGATATAAGTTATGCGAACAAGCTGGGATATAAAATTAAATTATTAGGATACGCTGAGCTAATAGGCAATCATATTTATCAAAGAGTTCACCCAACACTTATTAAAAGTAGCTCTTACACAGCAAGTATAGATGGTGTTTTAAATGCTATAATAATTGATGGGATACCGGTTGGTCAAAGTATAATACAAGGAGAAGGAGCAGGAGCGGCTGCAACAACGTCTGCATTAATCTCAGATATTTCCTCTATTTTGAGGGGAAATATCAAATTTCCATTTTCAATTTCAAATAAAGAGAGAAAAAAATTAAATTTTAAAAAAATATCAGAACGATTTTTTTCAGCATAT
>MDTD01017590.1_pt1 | contig 13672 bp, 13 predicted proteins | sample 811221 | NCBI WGS metagenome assembly MDTD01 (sample SAMN05326646, study PRJNA326480) | marine metagenome | isolation source: seawater | place: Pacific Ocean: South West | collected 2011
ATTATAATGCCTAAAATTCAAGAAACATCTTCGAGACTTTTAATCAAATGTATTTTTTCAAAAGATACAAAAATTAAAATTTTAAACTGTCCACAAGTAGATTCTAAAATAGATACCTTGGCAGAATTAAATAGAAGATTTGGTATGCCTTTGTATATTCCTGCAATAAGTTTGATTTTATCTTTTTTATTAATCTCGCGAAATGAAAGTAAGAGAAAAAATTTGTTTAAGTATCTTTATTTTGGTCTATCTTTTTTAATTTTAATTACTGCCGAAATATTGGTTAGATATTCTGGAAAATCTTTTTTTTATTCTTATTTATATTATTCACTACCTTTAATGTGTGTACCATTTTTTTACTTTTTACTATTCAAGCAGTTTTACAATGAAAATTTAAGAAAATAATTATGAATAATTCTATAATAAATACTTATTTAATTAGTCAGTTTTTAAAAACCTTTTTAAATATTATTTTAATTTTTTGTTGTCTTGGACTGATAATGAATTTATTTGAAGAAATTAATTTCTTTAAAAATTATGATGTTGGAATTTTAATGCCATTAACTTTATCATTGATGGTAATACCTAGTATTTTGATAAATCTTTTACCATTTATTCTTTTTCTGTCATCAATGGTGGTGTTTATAAAATTAAAAGATAATAGAGATATTATTGCACTAAAAACATTTGGCTTCTCAAACTTAAACTTTTTAATATTATTTTCTTTAGCTTCTGTGTTTATTTCGATTGTAACTTTATTTGTTTTTAATCCTCTTACATCTGCAACAGTAAAGTATTACGAGGATATAAAAGGTAGATATGATTTAGATAAGTCACACCTCGCGTCAATTAATTCTAATGGTATTTGGATAAGAGAAAAAGATAGAAATAATGTTAATATAATTAAATCTGAAAGACTAGAGGGTGATAAATTAATAAATGTTTCAATTTATAAATTTGATGAAAACTATATTTTATACAAAAGAGTTGAAGCTTCAGAAGCAATTATATCTGGAAATCCTTGGATCTTGCAAAATGGAAAAATAGTAAACTTTGAGAAAGAAAACAAAATTGATGAGTTTTTGACTTTTAAATTTGAATCTACATTTAATGTCGAGAAACTAAATTCCATTTATTCAAATTTAGATACTGTATCTTTTTATAATTTAGTAATGAATATGGACGGCCTAATTAAGAAAGGATATAACCCTATTTTACTTAAAGAAAAAAAACATTTTTATTTATCCTTGCCATTTTTTTTAATTTTAATGGTATGTTTAGCATCCATGTTCACATTAAATTCCAATGAGAGAAAACAAAACACATATTATATTCTGTTATCTATAATATTTTGTGTAATAATTTTCTACTTTAAGAATTTTTCAACTGCATTAGGTACCACTGAGAAAATACCAATGGTTTTGTCAGTTTGGTCACCGGTCATAATTCTTTTTTTATTTTGTAGTGTAGGAGTGATGCAAATAAATGAAAAATAAATTTATAAAATATTTTTTAACATTATTTTTTTTATTTAGTATTCAAAATAGTCATTCTGAGGAGCTGTTTTTGAATGCTTCCACAGTTGAGATTGATAAGACTGGAAAAATAATATATGCGAAAGGGAACGTTGAAATACACGACGCAGATAGAAATACAATATATTCCGAAAATGCTCAGTACGATAAAGGGAAAGGTATTGTTAAAACATTTGGCCCCACTAAGATTGTAACTTCGGAAAAATATGAGGTTGAAGGAGAGGATATAATATACGATGATAACAAAAAGTTAATTTATTCCCAAAATACAACATTAATTACTGATAGAAATAAAAATCAAATTACTGTTGAAATGTTTAATTATCTTACATTAAAAAAAATGTTTTTATCAAAAGGTAATATCGAAATGTTAGATAATAGAGAAAATAAATATCTTTTTAATGAAATTTATATTGATGAAACAAAAAGAAAAATAGTAGGTAGTGACATCAAAGCCTATTTTAATGAAAGTTCGTTAAAAGAAGATAAAAGAAATGATCCAAGATTTTTTGCCAACAGTGCTTCAATAACAAAAGATAATACAATATTTGAAAAAGGTGTGTTTACTTCTTGTAAAGTCAGGGAAAATAACAAATGCCCTCCATGGACTATAAGAGCAAAAACTATTGAACATAATGCTGCAAAAAAAACTATTTATTATGAAAATGCTGTAATGAAAATTTATGATTTTCCCGTTTTCTATTTTCCTAAATTTTTTCACCCAGATCCAACTGTTAAAAGACAATCGGGGTTTTTAGTTCCAATGTTTGCTGATAATTCAATGGTTGGATTTGGTTCAACAATTCCTTACTTTTGGGCAATTTCTAAAGATAAAGATATGACTATATCACCAAAACTTTATGCAAATGAAAATCTAATTTTATTTAATGAATATAGGCAAGCATTTAATAATTCTAATTTAATAGTTGATACTAGTTACACAGAAGGTTACAAAAAAACTTCTGATATTAAACTGCCTGGTTCAAGATCTCACTTTTTTGCTAAATATAATGCTGACTTTTCTGATGATGATTATTTTAGTAACCTCGAAATAAACCTACAAAGGGTTTCAAATCCAACATATTTTGAGGTGCATGAAGTTGATACTGAATTGGTAGACTCCTCAAATAATATTTTGAATTCAAGTATAAATTATGAATTTCAAGATGATGCAAATTATCTTGGTCTTTCGGCTAATGTTTTTGAAGATTTAAAGAAAAATGACAGATCTAGATATGAATATTTTCTTCCAAGTGTTTCGTTTGAAAGAAATATTTATAATGACAAAGAATTTGGTCTAATTAATCTTTTAAGTAGTGCGTATGTAAAAAATGTTGAGATAGACCAAACAACTAAAATGTGGGTTAATGACTTTAATTGGAAATCGAAGCCTCTTAGAAACATAAAGGGTATTAAAAGTGAATTTGAAGGTTTGTTAAAAATTGTAAATTATGAAGCTGATGCAGACACACATAAAACTGAGGGATTTAACTCAGAAGCTTCAAGCGCATTAGCTTTGAATGCTAGTCTACCGTTAACCAAAAAAAGTGAAAATAATAGTCGGGTTAATTTTTTAGTTCCAAAAATGTCTTTTAGATATGCCCCTGGACATATGAGGAATATCAAAGATGATGATACAAAACTATCTTATTCAAATTTATTTTCACTTAACAAGAATTCACAAATAGATGTTATCGAAAAAGGAACAAGTATTGCATTGGGTCTTGAATTCTCTGGTAACAAACTTAATGAAAATAATGTACCTGGAGAAGAAGATTATAATTTTGCGATTGGTCAAGTATATAATCTAAATAAAAATAGTGATATTCCAATTAGAAGTTCACTAAATGACCAAACTTCGGACATTGTGGGTAAAGGTTTTGTGAAATTAAATAATAATTTGTCTCTTAATAACGAATTTTCTATAGATCAAAATTTAAGTGATGTTAATTACAATGAATTTGGTGCAAATTTAATAACTGGTAATTTAAACTTTAATCTAAAATATTTAGAAGAAAATAATCATATTGGAAGTACAAACTATATTAAGTCAGATTTAAAAGTTGAGCTTAATGAATTCAATGAAATGAGTTTTGATTTTAGGAGAAATCTGGAAACAGAATCTACTGAATTTTATAGCTTGGCTTATAATTATTTAAACGATTGTTTAAGAGCCGGAGTGGTATTTAGAAGAAAATTCTACGAAGATAGAGATATCGAACATTCCGATACTTTGATGTTTAAAATTTCATTGATACCACTTGGTGACGCATTTGCTCCAGCAATTAAATAAAAAAAAAATTTTAATTATACTAGTATTACTATTTATAATTAATTTTACTAAAGTAAATTCAAATATAAGTAATTCAATTATCATATCAGTTGGAAACCAGCCTATTACTTATTTAGACCTGATAAAAGAAATGAAACTTATTTCTTTTCTAAATGGCATTAAGGTGGATGAGACAAATCGTGAGACTATTAAGTCTGTAGCTGTACAAGGATTAATCACGAGAAAGATAAAAGAAATGGAAATAAAAAAACTGAAGATTAAAAACTTTAATAAAAAAGATTTAGAAATATTAATTGCAAGAACTTCAAAAAATCTTGGAACTACTGAGCGGGGTCTCAAAAAACTTCTTCTTGATAAAGGGTTAAGTTACGAAAGACTAAAAGATAGATTCAAAATTGATTTAAGATGGAACACTTTAATTTTCCAATTATATAAAAATAAAATTGTATTAAATACTAACGAACTTGAAGATAAAATTAGAATTGAAATAGAAAATACAGATGAGAAAAGATTATTTTTAATATCAGAAATTGAGATAAACCGCACACAGGACGATATAAATATAACTTTAGAAAATATTTACAAAAATATACAAATTCAAGGTTTTGAGGAAACTGCTAAAAAGTTTAGTATTTCTAATTCATCAGAATACGGAGGAAATATTGGTTGGGTAGACCAGAACGATTTATCGAAATTAATTTTCCAAAATATAAAGAATTTAAAAACTGAAGAAATTAGTGAACCTATTTTTTTAGATGATACAATTGTAATCATAAAAAAAACAGGCGAAAAAGTATTTGAAAAAAACATTGAAACAATAAAAAACAGAATAATTAATAAAGAGAAAGAAAAAAAATTACAAATGTTTTCTAAATCACATTATTCAAACCTTGAAAAAACAATTCAAATAAGTTTTTTATGAAAAAATTAATTGCAATAGTTGCAGGAGATCCTGAAAGTATAAACACTGAAATTATAGCTAAAGCTTGGAAAAAAAAACAACAATACAATAATATAAATATATTTATAATTGGAAATTTTAATTTACTAAAAAAACAATTTAATTTATTGAAAATAAAAATTGATATTAAAAAGATTTCAAATTTTAATAGTATGATATCATTTGAAAAATTATTAGTTTATGATGTGCCACTTGAGTTTAAAGAACCATTTAAAATAAACATAAAACATAAAAAAAAATATATACTTAATTGCTTTGAAAAAGCTATTGAACTTTCAAACTTAAAAAGAATAAATGGTTTCGTAAATTGCCCTGTAAATAAAAAACATATTTTTAAATCTAATTATGGTGTAACAGAATTTTTAGCAAAAAAATCAAATATTATAGGTAAAGAAGCTATGATAATTTATAATAAAAAATTATCTGTTTGCCCTATCACAACTCATATCCAGGTAAAAAATGTTTCAAAAAATTTATCAATAAAAAGTATTTTTCAAAAGGTAATGACTGTAAACAGCTTTTATTTAAAACGATTTGGTTTTAAACCAAAAATTTGTATTTTAGGTTTAAATCCACATAATTACGAATTAAGAAATAAGTCTGAGGAAAAAAAAATTATTTTACCAGCTATAATCAAACTTAAGAAAAAGGGTATAAAAGTAACCGGGCCATTACCGGCAGATACTGCTTTTGCTAAAACTGAGAGGTTTAATATTGTTATAGGAATGTATCATGATCAAGTTTTGACACCATATAAAGCAATATTCAAATTTAATGCAATAAATGTTACAGCCGGTTTGCCATATGTAAGGGTATCTCCAGACCATGGTACAGGACAAGACATCATCAAAAAAAATCTTGCAAGTCCAATGAGCCTAATTGAGTCGATTAAATTTTTTAAACTTATTGATGTTTAAATTAAAGAAATCTTTAGGTCAAAATTTTCTTATAGATAAAAATATTATTAATAAAATTTTATCTCTTGAAGTATTGAAAAATCAGAATGTTATAGAAATTGGCCCAGGTTCAGGTAACCTAACCAAATTAATAATAAATAAAGGGATAAAAAGACTAATCGCAGTAGAGAAAGATGAAAGGTTTTGTAAAATTCTAAAAAAAGAATATTTAAATAACAAAAATGTTTATTTTGATAATAATGATATTTTAAAAAAAGATTTGAACAAATATAATTTGAATAATGTAATTGTTTTTGGAAATTTACCTTACAATATTTCAACACAGATTTTAGTAAATTTTATTAATTTAAATAAATGGCCACCATTTTATAAGAAGATTATTTTTATGTTTCAAAAAGAGGTTGCTGATAGAATATTAGCTAGGTTTAAAACAAAACAGTATGGTAGATTAACTATTCTAACCAATTATCGTCTAGAAGTTGTAAAAAGTTTTAGTGTTTCAAAAAATTGTTTTTTTCCAGTACCGGCAGTTGATTCTAAAATTGTAATGTTTCAACCAAAATTGAACTTTAAATATAAAATTAAAGATATTAAAAACTTAAAATTAATTACAAATATATTTTTTCGAAGCAAAAGAAAAATGATAAATAAACCTTTTGCAAAATTATTCAAAAATTATAACTTTGTCGCAAAAAAGCTCAAAATTAATCTAAATTTAAGGCCGTCTGATTTGTCATTTGAGGATTACTATAAATTAACAGAATATTTTGAAAATAATTAAACTTTGTTTGTTATGTGTTCTTTAATTATCTTTAGGATTTTATTAAAACAATTTTCAACATTGTCGTTTGTAATAACATGGTCATACTCATTTGCGTGTTTTATATCTTGTGAATAAGCCAAAACTCTTTTTTTAATCGACTCTTTTCCATCTTGATTTCTTGCTATAAGCCTTTTTTCCAGTTCCTCTTTACTAGGTGGCAAAATAAAAATTTTAAGTAAATTAAGCTCTTTAAAAGAACTTAATTGTTTTGCACCCTTCCAATCAATATCAAAAAGAACATTAAATTTTTTTTTAATAATTTCATCGACTGATGATTTAGATGTACCATAATAATTACCAAATATAATTGAATGTTCATAGAAAGCATCTTTTTTTAATAAGATTTTAAATTCCTCCTCGCTAACAAAATGATAATCAACTCCATCGACCTCATTTGGTCTAGCTTTTCTTGTTGTGTGAGATACAGATATTCTAAAAGTACTATCAGAAAGTTGGATTTTTTTTGAAAGTGTTGTTTTGCCTGCGCCTGAAGGAGATGATAAAACAAGCATTAGTGGTTTACTGCTCAGATTTTTCATCAATAAAAGCTTTAGTTTTATTTTGATTTAGTCTCAATAAACTTTATAGCATCCCCAACAGTTAAAATTTTCTCGGCTTCGGTATCGGAAATTTCTGATCCAAATTCCTCTTCGAATGCCATTACTAATTCCACTGTGTCTAAACTGTCTGCACCAAGATCATCAATAAAACTTGCTTCATCTGTTACTTTATCTTCTTCTACGCCTAGGTGATCAACTACTATTTTTTTGACTGTTGCAGCTACATCTTTTGACATTTAATTCCTTTTGTTTGATTTTTAATAATTCGTTAATAAAATTATTTTTTTTCTTTGTCAAGCCATATACATACCGCCATTAACATGAATTGTTTCTCCAGTTATGTAAGAAGTTGTGTCGGATGACAAAAAAGCTACGCAATTAGATACATCGTCTCCGTTTCCTAATCTTGCCATTGGAATTCTTGATGTAAGCTGTTCTTTGACTTTTTCTGGTAAACTACTAGTCATGTCAGAAACAATAAAGCCTGGGGAAACACAATTAACAGTTATGTTTTTTTTAGCATATTCAATAGCCAAACTTTTAGACATACCAATTATACCAGCTTTCGATGCTGAATAGTTTGACTGACCAAGATTTCCACTATGACCTACAATTGAGGTTATGTTTACTATCCTGCCAAATTTGTTTTTAAGCATTTTTTTAATTGCGTATTTAGATAATAAAAAGGTTGATGTTAAATTAATGTCTATAACTTTTTTCCACTCCTCATCTTTCATTCTTAAAGATAAATTATCTACATTTACACCTGCATTATTTATAAGTATATCCAAACCACCTAATTCTTTAGCTGCTGTTTCTATGAACCCTTCAATTTTTGAATGATCAGAAATGTCAAATTTAAGAATTTTAAGACTCGGATTTGATTTTTGTAGTAAATTTAACTTTTCAGTTTTAGTACCTGTTCCAAGTACACCTCCATTAAGAGATATAAATTTGTTTACAAGCGATCCTCCTATCCCTCCAGTTGCTCCAGTTATTAAAATTTTTTTATTTTTGAAATCAATCATTTTAAGTTTTTTATTTCATCAATTGTATTTATACTTTTAGACAAAACTTTGTCATTAATTCTTTTTACTAAACCAGTGAGCACTTTTCCTGGTCCTAATTCAACAAATTCTTCGACACCCTTATTTATCATATATTCAACACTTTCTCTCCATCTAACCTTAGAGAATATTTGATCAATGAGAAGTTTTTTTATGTCTTGAGGATTTTCAACAACTTGTGCTGTAACATTGCTAACTATTTGAACGCCCGGTTTAGTAAAATTAGTTTCAAATATATTTTTTTCCATTTTCTTGGCTGCAGGTTTCATAAGGGAACAATGAAATGGGGCGCTTACGGGTAATGGTATAGATTTTTTTTTATTACTTTTCAGAATTTTGCTCATTTCATTAATTGCAGATTTATCTCCGCTTAAGATAATTTGAGAATTTGAATTATCATTGGCAATTTCGCATACTCCTTTACTTATATTTATTTCTTTAATAAATTTTTTTAAATCTTCTGAATTTGTGCCCATAACCGCAATCATTGCTCCTTTGTCGTTAGGCACTGCTTCTTGCATAAATTTACCTCTTTGATGTAACAACAAAACAGCATCTGTGAATGATAAAGAGCCTGAGGCCACAAGTGCACTGTACTCCCCAAGAGAATGGCCTGCAAAATAGTTAAAATTTTTTAAATTAATATTAAATTCCTCTGTAATAAGTTTAAATATTGAATAGCTTATTGTCAAAATAGCTGGTTGAGTATTTTTTGTTAATTTTAAATCAGTTTCTGGGCCGTTAAGAATAATTTTTGAAATTGGGTAATTGAGTTTTTCGTCAGCTTCTTTAAAAATTTTTTTAACTAAATTGAAGTTTTTATAAAGTTCATGACCCATGCCTACAGATTGTGAACCCTGACCTGGAAATATAAGTGCTTTCATTTTATTTTTTGTGATTTAACACTATTATTACTATTGTATAAACAAATTTAAAATAGTATAAGTCCGTCCTTAAAGTTTTTAAATATTGAAAAAATGGCATTTTACGAACAAACATTCATTGGAAAACAAGACCTTTCAAATAAAGAGGTCGATAACTTAGTAGCAAAATATTCAGAGTTAATAAACAAAAATGGTAAAATATTAAAAACTGAAAAATGGGGTTTATTAAACTTGTCTACAAAAATTAATAAAAATAAAAAAGGAATTTTTGTCCACTTTAAATTTGAAAGTGATAAAGAGGAGTCTATAAAAGATGTTGAAAATAAGCTTTCAATAGATAACAATGTTTTGAGATACCTAACAGTAAAGTATAAAAAATTAGATTTGAAAAAAGAGTATTTTCAGACAGAAAAAAGTGAATGAGAAGAGATAAAAAGAAGCAAAGAAAAAGCGGTGGTTTTAGTAATAAATTGAGTTTATTTCAAAAACCCGAATTGAGATTTAAGAAAAACTGTCCATTGTCTATTAAAAATGGACCTGTTGTTGACTACAAAAATGTTAAATTAATAAAAAAATATATTTCTGATACCGGAAAAATTTTACCGTCTAGAATTACTTCGGTTTCACAAAGTAAGCAAAGAGAGCTGTCTTTAGCTATTAAAAGAGCAAAAATATTAGGATTGGTTTAAATGCAAATCATATTATTAGAAGATATCAGAAATTTAGGGAAAATAGGCGAAGTAGTTAAAGTAAAAGACGGATATGGACGGAATTTTTTACTGAAACTCGGTAAAGCTCTTAGAGCAGACAAAAGTAATATAGAATTTGTTAATAAAAAAAAAGATGAAATCAACAAAAAAAACATTGAATTAAAAAAATCTGCAAAAAAAATTCTAGAAAAAATTAAAAATAAAAAACTGATTTTTAAGAAAGAAACAAAAGAAAATGGAGATTTATTTGCGGCTATTAAACCAAAAGAAATTTCAAAATATTTTATGGAAAACTTTAAAGAGACAATTCATCCATCTCAATTAGACTTAAAAAAAGAGATAAATAAAATTGGAAAGTTTTCTTTAACAATAAATTTACACTCTGATCTAATTACAGAATTACATGTATTAGTTGAAAAAAAGGACTCAAAATAAAATCCTTTTTTTCTCCACAATAAGAAAAAAAAGTTGATAACTTTAATATTTTAATATTACTCCTTTAATGTAAATTACATTGCATGGAAAGTTTAAAGCCAAATAATACCAACCAAGATATTAAATTACTGCCATCTAATTTAGAAGCCGAACAGGCATTAATCGGATCTATATTGGTGAATAATGATATTATTGATGAGGTTTCTAATATAGTAAATCGTAACGAATTTTACGATCCAATACACTCAAAGATTTATAATTTAATAGAAAATCTTCATAACAAAGGTATGATTGCAAATCCAATCACGCTCAAAAATTCTTTAGAAAAAGATTCTGGTCTATCGGATGTCGGTGGAACAGAATACCTGGTTAAATTAACTAGATTTTCATCATCAACTAAACAATCTATTGATTATGCTAAAATTATTCATGAAAAATTTGTAAGACGTGAACTTGTTAAAATTTCACAGATTTTAAATGATGAATCTATAGATGATACGACTGAAAAATCTGGTGAAGTTATAATTCAAGATACTGAAAAATCTTTATTTGATTTGGCCGAAAGAGGAACTTTTAACCAGTCATTTTTAAAATTTAACCAAGCTTTAGATCAAACGATTGAAATGGCTACTAATGCAATGAAAAATGACCAAGGAATAGTTGGTATACCAACCGGGCTTACTGATTTAGACGAAAGACTTGGTGGCTTGCATAAATCTGATCTAGTAATAATTGCAGGAAGACCATCGATGGGTAAAACTGCTTTAGCAACAAATATAGCCTATTATGCCTCAAAAAAAATATCAAATGAAAATAAAAAATCCTCAGTTGCTTTTTTTTCGCTCGAGATGTCATCGGAACAACTTTCAACAAGAATATTATCAGAACAGTCAAAAATTAAATCAAATGATATTAGAAGAGGGAAAGTCTCTGAAGAGGAATTTAATAGATTAATTGAAACTTCAAGAAGTATCCATGAATTACCCCTATATATAGATGAAACACCAGCTATAACTATTTCTGCATTATCAAATAGATCAAGAAGGATTAAAAGACTTTTTGGTTTAGACTTAATAATTGTTGATTATATTCAATTAATGACAACCGGAAATAAAAGATATGATGGTAGAGTACAAGAAATTTCAGAAATTACTCAAGGTTTAAAAGCTCTTGCAAAAGAGCTTGGGGTTCCTGTGTTAGCGCTTTCACAACTATCGCGAGCTGTCGAACAAAGAGACGATAAAAAACCTCAACTTTCAGATTTAAGGGAGTCTGGATCAATAGAACAAGATGCGGATGTTGTAATGTTCGTTTTTAGAGAAGAGTATTACTTGATGAGCAAAGAGCCTAAAATGGGTACTGTCGAGCATGGAGAATGGCAATCTAAAATGAATGAAATTATAGGTCAAGCAGATATTATAATCGGCAAACAAAGACATGGCCCCACAGGTAACGTGAAGGTAGAGTTCGAGGGTGTTTATACTAAATTTAAAGATGCCTCTAAAACTGGGTAAAAATAATTAATTTAAAATTATCTATATTTAAGTTATATCTAAATAAGTGATCTTTTCGAAATTTTACAAAAACACTATAATTGAAAGACCTCGATTTACTTTATCCATGTTATTAGTTTTGCTTTTAACATTCGGTTATTTTACTAAATTTTTTCAATTAGATGCTTCGTCTGATACATTGCTCTTAGAAAACGATCCAGATCTAAAGTATTTAAGAGAGATAAATAAAAAATATGGTTCAAAGGATTTTTTAGTTTTAACTTATACACATTCTCCTAGTGAGGATTTTGACTTTAAGTCAGAAGCTACTATTAAAAATCTTGAACTTTTAAAAAATTCTTTAGAAAATCTTGAATGGGTTGAGAATGTCATTACAATTTTAGATGTTCCTTTACTTAAGAATAATGATGACCCATTGGCTGACAGAATAAAAAACTTCAAAACCTTATCGAGTGAGGATGTTGATCTTGAAAGAGGTTTTGATGAAATAATTAATAGTCCAATATATAAAGAATTCGTTATTAGCAATGATGGTAAAACAAGTGGAATTTTGGTTTATATAAAACCTGACAAAAAATTATCCGAATTAATAGAAACTAAAAATGATTATCTAGATAGAAAATCCAAGGGAGAATTTTCGTCTGATGAGAAAGATTCCTATAAAATTTTCCTTAAAGAATATGATTCCTATAAAAAAAAATATAATAAAAAAAATCATGAGAATATTAATCAAATAAGGAGAATTATTTCCCTTCATCCTTCACCTGGAAAGATTGAAAAAAATTCTGGAGATTTATATCCTATAATTCATCTTGGGGGTATCCCTATGATTGCTGATGATATGATGACCTTTATAAAAAGTGATATTATAATATTCGGCGCAGGTGTATTTTTATTTATTATTTTTACACTTTGGTTCGTATTTAAAAGTTTAACATGGGTATTTGTTCCTTTGCTTAGTTGTTTTTTTTCAGTTTTTATTATGATCGGCTTTTTAGGTTTTGTTGGTTGGAAGGTAACAGTTATTTCTTCTAATTTTATAGCCCTAATGTTGATTTTAACAATGGCGATGAATATTCATATGAGCGTCAGATACCTACAATATAGAAAAGAAAATCCTGATACTTCAAATAGTGAAGCGCTTTTGTGGACCTCAAGTAAAATGTTTTATCCAATTCTTTATACCGTTTTAACAACTATATGTGCTTTTCTATCCTTAATATTTAGCGAAATAAAGCCTATCATTGATTTTGGATGGATGATGACAGTTGGATTGTTGGTTTCGATGTTTGTAACTTTTACTTTATTACCATCTATTTTAAATTTAATCAGAAATAATAATCAAAATTTTAAAGATCAAAAAAAATCTAAGATAACAAGCTTTTTAAGTAGCGTAGCTCAAAAAAGTACTAAAACTATTTATGGTACATCTATAATAATAATAATAACGAGTATCGTTGGTATTTCAAAACTAGAAGTAGAAAATAGTTTTATTAATTACTTTGATAAAAAAACTGAAATATACAAAGGTATGAAGTTAATTGATGAAGAGCTCGGCGGTACAACACCTTTAAATATAGTTATTAAATTTCCGGATAAAACTAGAGATGATGAGTTGGATGATGATTGGGAAGAAGAAGATGAAGATGACTCCAAGTACTGGTTTACAAGAGATAAAATAGATAAAATTACATTAGTACATGATTATTTGGAAAGTTTAGACTCTATTGGAAAAGTTATATCTTTTGCCTCAATTATTAGAGTAGCAGAAGACCTTACTGGAGGTAAGAAGTTGGAAGGTCTAGAAATGGGCGTTTTATATACCAAAATACCTAACACAATAAAAAAAGAAATAATTGATCCTTACATTTCTATTAAAAATAATGAAGCCAGAATTGGTCTTAGAGTTTTGGACTCAAAAGAAGATTTGAGAAGAAATGATTTAATTAAAAAAATAAATAATGATTTAGAAA
>MDTD01040419.1_pt1 | contig 13672 bp, 11 predicted proteins | sample 811221 | NCBI WGS metagenome assembly MDTD01 (sample SAMN05326646, study PRJNA326480) | marine metagenome | isolation source: seawater | place: Pacific Ocean: South West | collected 2011
ACTGCAATATTATATTCAACATCATAAGTTTTACATAAGTTTACTAAAATTTTCTCTGCAGCTAATTTTGAAATACCATAAGGATCGACAGGATTTGGAGTATCACTCTCTTTAAAAGGCTCAGGAATATTTCCATATCTTGCCATAGAGGAACAAAAAACAATTCTTTTAACTTTATTTTGTATGGCGGCACTAAAAACAGATGATGATCCAGATACAATATTTGAACATATTACATTTGGAGAAACATTTGACAATCCTTCATGAGCATATGCTGCAGCATGAATAAGTACATCAATATCTTTTGTAATTTCTTTCATTTTATCTATTTGCTCACAATCGACTTTATAAAATTTAGCCTTTTTATTAATATTCTCTAAATCTCCACCAACTAAATTATCACATCCAATTACATTAAAATTTTTATTGATATAAAAATCAGCAAGATTTGAACCTAGAAAACCTGCTATACCAGTTATAAAAATGTTCATAATTTAATTGAGTTATATTATTAATATTGAAATGTCTATATTTATAAGAAATAAATATAGTTAAAATTATGTTAAACACATTTAAAATTTTATTAAATAAATTCCTCTCTATTTTTAATCTTTCAATAATAAATAATAATCAAAAAATAATTGAATTGAACAATGATGATGCAAAACTTATATCAGTAATTTCAAAATATTCGATGACGCCCAGGATAAGAATTTACAATCTTTTACAAGCCTTAAGACACATAAAGCAAAAAAATATCGATGGTGATTTTGTAGAATGTGGTGTCTGGAGAGGTGGAAATATAATATTATTTAAAAAATTTTTAGAAAATGAATTAAAAAATAGTAATAAAAAAATTTTTGCTTATGACACTTACGAAGGTATGAACCAGCCAAGTGAAGAGGATTATAATTTAACTAGTAAACTTTCCGCAAAAATTCTTCTTAAAAAAGAGAAAAATAAAAATAGTAATATTTGGGGAGTAAGCAAAATTGAAGATGTAAAGAAAAATATAAGTGAAAATGTCGAAAGTTTAAATGACATAAATTTTATAAAAGGTGAAGTTGAGCAAACTTTAAATAATGAAAAAAATTTACCTTTAAAAATAAGTATTTTAAGATTAGATACCGATTGGTATTTGAGCACAAAAAAAGAGCTCGAAGTATTATATGATAGAGTATCCTCAGGAGGTATAATTATAATAGATGATTATGGACATTGGAATGGTTCAAAAAAAGCTGTTGATGAATTCTTTAGTAATAAATATGTATGGATGCATTATGTTGATTATGCTTGTAGATTAATAATAAAAGATTAATAGACTTAATTTAATGACAAGAGAAAGTTTCTACCTAGACCAAGTAAATAAATATATTAGAGATAAAAATGCAAAAATACTTGTTTTGGGTGCTGGAACTCTTGATAAAAAAGTTTTTGAAGCGTTAGAATTCAATAACGTTACTTACTCAAATATAGAAAATACAACAGAAAGAGATCTTAATGTATTTGAAAATTTACATGATATTCGAATTAATGATAGTAAATATGATTATTGCGTAGCTCACGCATGTATTCATCATTCGTCTAAGCCTCATTCAGCTATTTTAGAATTGTATCGTGTCAGTACAAAGGGAGCATTAATAATAGAAGCTAGAGATAGTTTTATTTCTAAAATAGCTTGTAAGTTTAAATTTTCTGAGGAATATGAATTATCTGCTGTGAAGAAAAATATAACCACTGGAGGTGTTGATAATACCAATATTCCTAATTATGTATTTAGATGGACTGAAAGAGAAATTTTAAAATTGTTGAAATCTTATAAGCCAGAATTAAAGCATAAAATTGAATATGGTTATGGTCATCATATAAAATTTAGCAACTCTAAAATTTTAAGATTTTTATTTAAGGTATTTTTTTTTTATATTTAAAAAACAACAAAATTTATTTTCAATATTTATCAATAAAGAATTTTCAAAAAACAATTACAACGATTGGATTAAATTATGAAGGTTTCAGTTATAATTCCAACATTTAATGAAGAGAGAACTATAATAAAATTATTGAATAATGTAAATGAACAAAAGAAAAAGTTTGATTTAGAAATAATTGTCTCTGATGATGGATCTAATGATAATACGAAAAATTTATTAAAAGAAAATAAATCTTTATTTGATAATTTAGTTGAAAATTCGAAAAATGAGGGCAAAGGAGCGGCATTAAAAAAAGGTATAGAAGTTGCAAGTGGAGATATAATTTTATTTCAAGATGCTGATCTTGAGTATAATCCAGAAGATTATGATAGATTGTTAAAACCATTTTTTAACAGTAATGCCGATGTAGTTTATGGATCAAGATTTTTGGGTTCATCAGCACATAGAGTAATATATTATTCTCACAGAGTTGCGAATTTTCTCATAACAAGTCTGGTTAATATTTTTACAAATATTAATTTTTCTGATGTCGAGACAGGATACAAAGTTTTTAAACGCTCAATTATTGAAAATATTTCGTTAAAAGAAAAATCATTTGGAATAGAAATAGAAATTACGATGAAAATTTCAAAAATTAAAACTAAAATATTTGAGGTTGGAATTTCTTACAATGGAAGAACCTATTCAGAAGGGAAAAAAATAACGATTAAAGATGCTTTTATAGCTGTATATTTAATTTTTAAATATTTTTTAATTAGAAATTAAATCATTTAAAAAGTTTCCAAATTAATAGTTTAGCAAATTTGTATATTATTTTATAAAAATAATAAAATATAAACAAATAATTAAAATATTTAAAATATATTTTTATGTCCTCAACAAATTTTTTAAATAATGTTTTATAAGAACTGCTTAACCCTCCTTCAAGCATTTTTACAAAATAAGCATCTATGTATTTAAATTTTAGTTTTTTATAATTAGATAATCTAAGTAAAAATTCTGTGTCAGAACAAATTTTATAATTAGTATTATACTTTCCAATTTTATTGATTATTTTTTTTTCTAAAAATAAAGTTGTATGGGCAATTTTAAAACATGAATATTTATTTAAAACTCCAATTTTGTAATTCCAAACTCTTTTAATATTGCCTCTTTTGCTTAAAAATAAAGCATTGCCTGAAACTGCATTAATTTCACTTTTAAAATATTTAATAATAAAACTGACGATTTTTTTATTAAAATAAATGTCTCCTGAATGTAATAAACCGATAATTTGTCCATTCGAAATTTTAATTGCATTATTTAATGCCTCGTACATGTTTCTATCTTTTTGCCTAATTATTTTAAATTTTTTTTTCTTAATTTTTTTGACTCTTTTTTTAATTACTTCATATGTTCCATCATTTGAATTTCCATCAATTATTATATATTCAATATTTTTGAAATTTTGATTTAAAACTGAGTCAATTGTTTGACCGATATTAAGTTTATCGTTTTTGACGACAGTTATTATAGTTACTAGCATTAAGTATTAATTTAATATTTTATTAAGATACAAAAATTACATCTAAATGTGAAACAATTATGATTTATCATCCAACGTAATAAGTGATACATATAAGCTATTCAAAATTATTAAAATAGAAAAAAAAGTAATCGAATATTTTAGAATATCTAATGTAATTGTTTGAATTTGTAGACTCTCTTTAAATATATAAATGATAAAGAATATTATAATACCAAGTAAAGAAATATAAAAAGCATATCTCAATTTAAAAATATCAAAAAATTTTTTTATAAGATTTGATTTTAAAAATTTTAATTTAACAGCGAATAATGAAGAGAATAAACCAAACATGAAAATTTGAAAACTTAGTAAAAAATAAATAATTGATTGTATAAAATTTGTAATATTTAGATAGTTATCTTCTTTATCTTTAAAAAATACAAACTCAGTCAAATTAAAAGCTGAAAAAATCAAGAGTAGTAAAGAAGGAAAAAAATAAATCCATCTGGGACAAGTAACCAATAAAAACCTAAGTGTTTTCCAGCCATCGGAAATTGTATTTAAGTGGCTCTTATATTTTTTTCTACCATCTTTATGAAGTACAATAGGAATTTCTGCACATTTAGCTCCATAAACTTTAAACTTTATTAAATTTTCAATTGCAAACACCATTCCGTTTGAAAAGTGGTCTAATTTCAAAAAGATATTTCGATCAAATCCTCTATATCCACAATAAACATCATTAAATGGTAATGAGAAAAATAATTTTGAGAGTAAACTAAATAAAGGATTACCTATATATTTATGAGTAACTGGCATCGCTGACTTTTCGATTTTTCCACCACCTATCGGAAATCTACATCCTTGAACTATATCGTACCCCTCTAGTAGTTTGTTATAAAATTCATCTATTTTATCAAAGTCATAACTATCATCTGCATCTCCAATTATTACATACTTACCAATAGCTGAATTGATGCCACCTATTAATGCATTTCCATAACCTCTTTTTTTTACTTTAACAATTTTAGCTCCAGCCTTTTGGGCCAATTCAATTGAATTATCTGTACTACCATTGTCTGCTACTATTACCTCAGCTTTAATATTTAATTTAGCAATTTTATTCTTACATTTACTTATACATTTAACTATTGTCTCAGCTTCATTCAGACATGGTATAACAATGCTCAAATCCAATTTACTATTATTTATTTCCATTTATTTTCAACAATTATATATCCTTTTTTATTTTGTATGTTGACATTAAATTTTTGCCAAGAACAAAAGCCTTTAAACATATTACAAAAGGGTTCGGGATCTGGATAAAAAACTTTAAAGTCATTTGAATCTAGATATTTTTCAAATTTTGAGTAGTCAAAATTATGATTGAATGAATTTTTTTCTAATTTATAAATATTTTTATAGTTAGTTGAAAGCATTAAAAGTATCACTATAAATATTAATGGAAAATTAAACTTTTCAATAAAACTTTTTATTTTAACTTTTTTTAATATTGAAAGTAACAGCAAAGAGATTAAGCACATTATAAAGCCATAGCCAAACCTTAATTCTGGAGCTTGCAGCCAAATAATAAATGACAAAGCCAAGACAAAATAAATTATAAACGTGCTTAAATTTTCTTTATAATAAATTTTTAAAATAGATGAAAAATTAATAATTATATTCAAAAATCCTAATAGAATAATAAATAAAAAAGATATGTATAAAAATTCTACTTTAAGAAAATAATTTTTTATCCATGGCACAAACCATTGAAATGAATTTATTGTTATTTCAAAATTTGACCACTCCTTCATGTTGCCCATTGATCTATTAAAAGATTTAATGATATTATTATAGGTTTCTACATTCTGGTGACCCATAGACCAACTGAAATCAATACAAGTATAACTAATAGGAAAAATTAAGCGTCCAGAGCTAAAAATACTTTTTAATACCCATAATAAAAAGAAAATCGAATAAAAAATATTTATTTTATAATATAAAAAATTTTTTTTTTTCTTGAAAAAAAAATAAGCTATAAAAAAAACCAATGCAAGACTACTTAATTTTGTAGTGATTGATAAAATAACTGCAGTAAGTAAATATACATAAAATTCGTACTCAGATTTAAACTTACTTTCTTTCAAAAATATATAGCAAGATAGACAAAACAATATCATTGATATTGTATCTACTTCTGGAGAGCCTAAAGAATTTAAAATTGTGCCATTATTATTTGGATGGAAATATGAGTAAATAAAAAAGTAAATTATAAATATCAATATAAAGTAATATTCTAAATCTACGTTCTTTTTTCTTGAAAATAACATAACTAGAAAAAAAGAGTAAATTGAATAATTAAATAAATATAGAATATTAATGTTATTAAAATTAAAATTAAATAAACTAATTAGCAAATGCCATATCGAATTCATGGCTAGTCTTGGCTCTATATTTGAAATTCCAAATATTACTTTATAGTTTGAGTGATACTTTACAGTTTGTAAATGATATAATTTCGTATCATAAACTAATTGATTATCAATAGTTATAAATATTAAAAAGAAATTGATTATTAACAACAATCCCAAAATTTTAGTTGGTATCACTTTTTTTAAAAAAAAATAAATAAAAAGTAAAAATCCAAAAATTATGATAGGTACAAATATGACATTAAGAGGAATAAAAAAATTTAAAAATAAAGATATAAAAGCTAAAAATAAATAGCCTAATAAAAAATCGAATTCTTCATATATTTTATTTGAATTTTTAAAAATAATTTTTTTAAGAATTAATGAATATCCTAAAATAACTGTATTTAATAGAAATACAAAGATAGACGCTAAAACCATTATTTTAACGCTTCACCGTTAAGAATTTTTTTGTTTCTCTCTGTATCAGATTTTAACCAACATTTAATTTTATCTCTTGTTATAAGGTACTCTTTCAAATAACCATTTTTAATAGAAAATTGAAATTGTGCTGATTGAGCATTTACGTTGTCACAAATATCTTCTGATTTATATTTTATTTTTAGATAATCAAAATTAATAAACCAACTCATTATATTTAGAATTATAATTGCCACAGTAATATTTCTGTCTAAATTGCAAACTAAATAATACATGCAGATCAAAAACGGTTGAAGATAAGATATTTCGGCTGGTATAAAAAAAAATATTATTAGGTTGCTAAAAATTATAAGATTAATTGGATCAATTTTAATTTTTTTCTTCTTTTGAAATATATTTTGTAAAATAATAATTAATATTATGATAAATGGAAAAATATTTATAGATTTTATTAATTTATAAATAAATCTAGATATTAAACCAAAGACACCTTGATCAGTTGGTGTAGCTGCATAAATCCAATGCAAACTAAAATTATGCTCAAACCAAAATGGAAGATAAAATAATCCTCCTATAAAAAAAGATATTAAAAAAATTATAATTTTTCTTTTTTTAGTAAAATTATTTATAAAAAAAAATATTAAAATAAAAACAAAAATAAAAAAATATATTCTTGCACCAATTGAAATTCCAAAACAAAGCACCGCAAGCTCAATTAGTTTTTTTTTATAAAAGAAAGTTCCCAAAAAAAGAGGAAAAAGTGCCCATGAATAATCTATAGGTTCTAAATTATCAAAAAATAAAAAAGGATTTGATAAACAAAGCGTAATAAAGATTAATAATTTTATTTTATTATTATGATTATCGAAAGAATAAAAAAAGAATAAGACTGATAAAAAAAAAAAAAATATACGTCGCTAAGTTTGCTGCCCAACTACCTGCATAATAAGATAAAAATCCTATACCTAATTCAGCAACAGGATAAGGAGTAAATCTTGAAGCCATTATTTCATTGCCTGATTTAATAGACTCAAATGCTCCAATCATCGGAAGAGTGTCTTCATCAGAACCATAACCTCCAATAAAACATAGATAAAAACCAGATAAGAAAATCAAAGAAAAAATTATTAAATTAGAATTATAAAATAATTTATCGTTTATTTTCATTTGACCTCATGTAAATAGCTATAATTACTAAAATCATGACTATAAAAAAACCATTATAAAAATAACCACTTCCTCTTATAAATAACTGAGAGAATATCATAGGATAGTATAATACCTTAATATTCAAATCTATATGATTGGAAAAAGATTTGTAAAAGGTTATAGAAAAAAAAATTAGTGAGAAAATACCAAATTCCGTTAAAAATTTTGAAAAGTTTATTGATCCATCATTTTTATTGAAACTATCGAGACAAACAAGGCAGCAATATTGTATTTCACAAAGATTTCTTTTTGTTAGATATAATTTTGGGTCTGAGTATAGTTCTTTTCTTCTTTCATCTGTAATTTCTAAATAAGCATGATTATAATTATCTAACCCTACACCAAAAGGATAATTTTGAAGACTTCTGAAAGCTATATCTAACGAACTGAAGAAAACTCTAACGCTTAGATTGTTTTCCTCATCTAAAAAAAGATTTAAAAAGTAATTATCATTATAATTATTTTTACTATTAAATAATTGTGAAAGTTTTTTTTTACCTGATGAGTTGACACCTGAATATCGAAGATTCATGTGCATAGATTTTTGATTTAATTCATAATTTTGATTTTTTTTGTAGAAATCATTATTTTTTAACTGACAGTTATTTGTCTGGTTTATAAAAAATATTGTGCTTACAATCATTAACACAACCAAATATAGTTTTGAAAAATAATTTTTATTTAGAATAATTATTAATCCGAAACTTCCAAACAATATTATTAAAAAAATTGTTAGTGAAATATTTAATAAACAAAAAAAAAGAAATATTAAATAAATTATCAGAGTTAACTTATCGGTAAATAATTTTTTTATATTAAAGGTAAAAAAAATTAATAGTGGGGCGGCTGATAAACCAAAATGTGAGTTTTCTTTAAATAAAAATTTAGTTATAGAGAAAAAACCATAACTGCAATCTGAAATAATTTTTATTAAGTTATATTGACCAAAAAAATAATAGTAGGTTAAACATAAAAAGAAACCATATAAGGATATCTTAGCAATATTAAAAACATTATTCTTCAATAAATCTCTATAGTGATATAAAATATAAAATGTTAAACAAAAAATTATTACTTGAAAAATAGACTTAATATTTGAATATTTAAGTATTTCATTTAAGTTTAGATAATCAATTTTAAAAAAAAATATTTTAAAAAAAAAGCTATGTATTAAAAGAAGAAAGCATACTAAAATAGGAATAATTAAAAAATTAAAGCTTTTTCTATTTTTAATTAAATCAATCATAACTAGTGGAATTAAAAAAAAAATTAAAAAACGGTTTTCAAATTTAATATCTTTAATTTCGAAATTTCTGTCTAGAAGTAAAATTTCAGAATGAGAGAAGAAGATTGATAATGAAATAATAATGAGTACAAAATAGTTTTTTGCTCTATAAATAGAGATACTCATTTAGTAAGGACCCAGTCTTGAATTACTAATACATCCATAGATGTTTTAGTAAAAATCTCAAAGGCGTTCTCAGGATTTTCACAAATCGGCTCGTTTACATTTAATGAGGTATTTAACAAAATTGGTATTTTTGTTTGTTTCATAAACTCTTCAATCAAACTGTAAAATTTAAAATTTGTTTCCTTTTTTACAGTTTGTAAACGTGATGTCTGGTCTATGTGGACAACTGCAGGTATAAGATTTTTCTTATCAATTTTTACTTTACAAACTTTTTCCATGTAGTTTGACTCCTCATCAAATTCAAAAAAATCTGATACTTGATCAAACAATATTGATGGCGCAAAAGGTCTAAATTCTTCTCTTTTTTTTATTTTTAAATTTATTATTTCCCTCATATTTGGGTCTCGGGGGTCACTTAAAATACTTCTATTACCTAAAGCTCTTGGTCCCCATTCCATTCTATCTTGAAACCACCCAATAATTTTTTTTTCTATGATTTTAGATACAACAAATTTATTTAATTCATTTCTATCATCGAAAATTTTGTACTTAATATAATTATATTTTTTAAGACCATTTATCAAATTTGTTTTAATGTATTCATTGGAATATTTTGTTCCAATATAAGGGTTGTTGTTAAAACATATTTTATTTTTAAATTTCCTTGAAATATATAATGCAGCTCCTAAAGCCCCTCCTGCATCACCTACATTTGCAGAAACAAAAATGTTTTTAAACTCAGTTAATTCTTTAATTTTTCCATTAAAAACTGAATTAAAGGCACATCCACCAGATAAACATAAATTTTTAGACTTTGTAACACTTTGTATATAGTTTATTTTTCTTAGCGCTATATCCTCAAAAATTTTTTGAGTAGATGCAGCTATGTCTTTATGAAATTGATTTATCTTTTCATTTCTTTGCCTTGATTTACCTAAAAGATTTTCAAGCCTTAGACTAAATAAATCATCAAAATAAGGGAAACCAGATTCAAAATCATAGTCAATAACGGATTGTTGATGATTAAAATACTTTAAATTTAATTTGAAATCATGAGAATTATCGAAAATAAATAATTTTTTTAATCTATCGTAATATTTTGCTTCTCCATATGAAGCTAAACCCATAACTTTATATTCATCACCGTAATTTTTAAATCCTAAAAACTGAGTCATTGCTTGATAAAAAATTCCAAGGGAATTAGGATAAATTGTTTTATCAATTATTTTTAAATTATTTTTTTTTAAGTGATAACTTTCAACTGTTGAAAAATCACCAGATCCATCAAAGCTATAACCTGCTGCCTCTTCAATATCAAAGTTGTAAAATGTTGAACATATATGAGCTAAATGATGTGGAACATAATGGACTTTATTTTCTACATCTTCGTTGTAAATTTTTTTGAAATCGGAAAGAAAAGATTTTTTCTTTAAAAAAATATTTGCTTTTGAAAAAAAATTTTTTTTATACAAATTTTTTACAGAAAACTTTATTTTATCCTGAAGATTATATGTTCTTTTATAATTTACAGCTATACGATCAATTTGTTTGATGCTTATGTTTGCCTCTTTCAAACAGTAATTTATTGAATTCAGAGGAAAACCAGTAAAATGTTTTATTCTTGTAAACCTTTCTTCCTCTGATCCAAATAATAGCTTTCCATCTTTTAATATTACAGCAGATGTATCCGCGTGATTAACGTTTAAACCTAATATAAACATATTATTTTATTAATTTTTTAAAAAATTTTAATACTAGGTACATCAAAAATATATTAAATATAATTACTAAAATAATTTTATAAGTATTTAAGGGCATGTAACCAAAATGTATTAGTCTGTAGGCTAATATATTGCCTATAATTGCTGTAAATACTATATTTTTGTCAGATAATCTGAAGGCAAAAAATTCTAAAATGTTACAGAATATAACTATAAAAAATAAACTTATAAATAGAAATATAGCAGAACCACTATAGTATAAAAAACCTACTATTCCAGGTGTATAAACTGTGTAAGTATTATTAATATCTTCATTGTTGTAATGGTAAAAAGATTTTTTAATTTTATTCTCATAAAATGAGTTACTCATATTAAATTTTTCGCTAAAGGAATCTTTTAGTAAATCAAAACCTTTATCATTATTGTTTATTAGTACCATAACACCTTCGGTACCAACCCATCTTCCTCCAACAAGAAAAATTATATGATTTATTTCGTCAATCAAAGAGTTGATGTTTTCTTTTACTTTTTCTTTTTTAGTTTCTTTATTTACATCAACATTTAAATTTGGAAAAAAATTATGTGCATCATGACTAATTCTATAATTTTTGCTCTGTCTAATTTCGCTTACAATAATTAAAGATATTAAAAACATTGAAAATAAAATTAATAAATATTTTAAAAATAATAATTTTTTAATTTTGATATTATTATTATTTAGATTTTGGTAATGTGAGATTAATAAAGCAAAACCATTAAATATCATTCCTCTACTTACAAGTGAAATACTAGAGGTAAAACATTCTATAAAACCAAGGTATATGATGGAATTTTTATTTTGCTTTTTTATACAAAATTCTAAATAAATTAATAGACTGGAAAACGTTGCAAATCCAAAAAATAAAAGCCAGTTTACAAAATTGTTTAGCATCAAAGGAAGTTGTGTTGCAGGTAGAATTCCTCTTTGAAAAAATATAAATTTTAAATTTAGAAAACTTAAAAGAACAAAAGTTATTAAGAAGATTAATATAATTTTTTTTTTATTTTGTGAGTAAAACTTTATTATTGCAGAATTTTTGACAGAAAAGTCATTTATATTACATTTATATGTATAAAACCTTTCTTTTACATTTGAAGCAATTAAAAAACTTAGATTAGCTATTGAACATATAATTAACAATCTATCAAAAGAGTAAGGTTTAAAATCAAATAAACCCACACCCTCGGGAAAACTATTTTGTAAAAATGATATTTGTAAACTAAATTTAAACCAGAAGCCCAACCAAAATAATAAACCAAATATCTTATCAAAAAAGGTGCTTGATGATCTAAAAGAGTAATAGAGAGAAAAATTCGAAATTAAAGAAAAATATATATATAAATTTTTATCTCCAATATACGAATTAAATCCAAAAAAAAAGATTATAGTTATAAATGGTATTAGTAATAATCCAAAATATCCTGCTAAAGTAACTTTATTTGTCATAGAGACAGTCTATTTTTAATATTAAAGTATATAACAAAACTAATTGTTGAACTTGTTAAGAATGCAAATGAAACATAATTTGTTCCACCTAAATAAAATAATATCGGTATAACTGGCAGTATAATAATACTATACATAACATCGAATTTAAAAATTTTATTTTTTAAATTATAATTTTGTAAAACATATTGTCTGAAATACTGTGATTTATACATCAAAATACTTCCAATTAATGAAAATGATAATATGAAAGCTACCGTTTGCTTAAAATTATTAAAAATTTGATCTTTATTGATAAAACTGTAAAAAATAAAAAATATTATCATTATAGTAATAATCGAAAAAATAAGATTTTCTAAGTTTTTTTGTTTAATTTTATTTTTTGTAACTGTTGGACCATAAGTTATATTAAATATTGTCCCAAACATAGAGGCTACAGCAAAAGCAGAAAAATAAATAGATGCTATCATCTTACCACAATAAATAACAATCAATATCCTCCAGATAAGATTTACAAAATTTAATGATAAAGATGAAAATAGTTCCCATCTTAAAATTTTTTCTATTGCAGTGTAAATGTTGATAAATAATTTTTTAAAATTAATAATATTTTTTGAAGTAATAAAGAAATAAGAAATATAAAGAATATTAATTAAAATTAAAAATAGTTCAATTTTATACAAAATTGAAAAACATACTAAAGTTGACAAAATAATAAAACTAAAAAAAAAGGAACGTTTTTTATTAACTTCATTCATTGATAAATTAATTTCAAAAATCCACTGTTGCAATATTAATATAACTAATAAAAACAAAAATGTTTTATTAGAAAAATCGAAATAATTTATAATAATCAAATTAATTATAATAATTGGAAAAGCTAAAAAAATTCTTAAAACATAATTTTTTTTAACTAAATTTTTAGATTTGTTTTTTATTATAAGACTTCTAGCATTTGAAGAAAAAATTTGAGTTAAGAAAATATTCAAGCTTATAATTAAACCAAGATCTCCAGATAAATTATAGGCACCAATATATCCAAAAAAAATCATTAATAGAGAAGGTAAAAAAAAATTAAATCCGTAACAAAAAGTTTGAATAAACAGAAAATATCTAGATATCATTATATTTTAAATTATCTTCTTTTTCCAAGTTTCAGGAGTTTTCTCATTAATTATCTCAAGATCATAATTATATTTAAATTTTTTCGGCCCTTTTTGTTTTATATGATTGATCATTTTAGTTATTACTTCTTTTAAATTATTATTTGATTTATAATCCAGTTTTTTTATTGCTTTATTTGAAGAACATATAGCATCTTTAACTTCATTTACTCTTTCTGGCATATAAATAGGATTTTTATTGAATTTAAGTTGATTAGAAATTTCTTTAAATAACTCATTTACAGTAATCATTTCGTCTGGTCCTGGTCCAATATTTATTATTTCCGAAGTAATTTCAGGATCTCGTACTAATTTATCAATGCAATAAATGCAGTCATCTACATCAGAAAAGCTTCTTTTTTGTTCTCCATCTCCATAAATTATAGGCT
>MDTD01176275.1_pt1 | contig 13672 bp, 5 predicted proteins | sample 811221 | NCBI WGS metagenome assembly MDTD01 (sample SAMN05326646, study PRJNA326480) | marine metagenome | isolation source: seawater | place: Pacific Ocean: South West | collected 2011
ATTTTAGATGTTCTCCATAATCTTGGGTGTGTCTTGCCATCAGGCGGTACAGGTCGAGGATTGGGGAACTACGACCCATCAAATACAAACAGGAGTACGACTTCGTTTCACTACACTTATTTAGCATTTGACATCTATACCCACTGCGGTAGTTTATACCCCAGATCAAATCCAGAGATCTGTGAGTTTGTTGTGACGTATGATGCCAACGGCGGTCCTTCTGGAAATAGAATGTGGGTGGTGTATGCTCGTTCAGATGGTCAGCCCGGAACAGAATATAATGGACATAGAATCGAAACATTGACGCTCGACGCTAGAATCTGTCCTAGAGGGACTAGGGGTGAGCCAATCGTACAGCAGGTCACTGGTAATTTTGTCAACCTTACTCAACTTATGAGATCATACAATTTCCACCCAATCCCCGGAAGACGTTCTTACTTTTCAAATTGTAGTGGTAACACAATGGGCTCGGAATGGTGGCACTTTCAGTCCCACTCAAATTTAAACAGCGGTGACACTTGGGAAGGTACAATGACTAAGTTTCACTCACAACAAAGATTTAATTGCTCACCAGTTGCACAACACAGAAGACGGGTGTTTAGAAACTTAGGCTTCTCTGGCAGAGGTCAAGACGTGACATGGAACCCGTGTTAAAGGAGATATCGGATGTCTAAAAAAGCAGGAGTAGATATTGAGTCTGTTGACTCGGTAGTTAGGGAGAGAATTTCTCAAGCAGATCCAGATGCTGTAAGCGAAAGTTCTGGTGTTTTTAACAGTGCCATGAGGGAGGGTGTGCCTGCGTATAATAACGCAACCTCCGAAAAAGTTATCCAAGGTCAAAACAATTCTTGGATTGTGCTTGGTAGAGATAGACCCGGAAGCAAAGCTTCAGGTTACGGTGGTAAGGGTCACACTCACTCTGGGTGCATTGATTTGTGTGCGGGTCGCCTTGGGTACAGGGCAAAAGAGCGAGATGCAGATGATAATAGGATTTATGCAGACCCTGACTTTGGCTCGGACGCAGCAAGGGTGTACATTAGTCAAAAGACGGACGTTGATAGGAACTTTAATTTAGTGGGTGGTTCCATAGGTAATTCTGCTACAAAATCGGCAGTTGGTATCAAAGCAGACGCTGTTCGTATTATTGGCAGAGAAGGGATTAAGCTTGTAACAAGACCAGATCCAAAAAATTCACAGGGGGGCGAAGTAAAGTCCGTTATGGGTATTGACTTGATTGCTGGTAACGACGACTCTGGGCTGCAACCACTTGTTCTTGGGGATAATTTGGTGACGTGCTTGAATCAACTAACAGATCACATCACAAAACTCAATGGTATTGTTGATAGCTTTCTGATGATTCAGATGCAGTTTAATGCAGTGTCTACGGCACACTTTCACCAATCACCTTTTGGTGGCTTACCGACCTCGCCTTCAATCCCGATGATTCCAGTTGGTATCTCTACGATGCTACAACACCTATTAATGACGAAAATGTCCATTATTATGAATAAAGCAAGCCTTGAGACTTTTCGGGCAAACTATATAACAGCAGGGCATAACGACGGATATATCTTGAGCAGATATAACAACTTGAATTAGGAAACGGCATGGCTTTTTTAAAACTTTCAGACTTACAGTATGAAGATAAAAAATATAAGAAGTATTGGTCAGAGCAGTATGGTTATGATTATTCTGCAAATGCACTTGTACAATCAGAGATGGAAAAGATGGTCCGAATCGAGGTCGATCTTGGCACGGAGCAGATGTCTGGTAGGGAAAAGTCTTTGGTCCCACGAGTTGCGAACTATACTATAAATTATTCTCAAAATATTACTGTCACTTCAGCGGATGTTGATGCTTTTTCTGCGAGATTTCCACATGTTGGCAAAGTGGGTACTGCGAGAGAGGAGGCGATTCAACTACTCAAAAATGGCGGCACGCACGCACCAGAATCGGAATCGGAAGCAGAAGAACCAGTTGAAGAACCAGTACAGCCCCCACCTTCACCAGAAGAAGCCACCGAGGACGAACAGCCCGATAGAGTGGAAACGCCAGTTATCCCTCAAGCCCCCACCGTAGCTACCCATGTAGTTAGTACAAACTCTGGCAGCAGGTTGGCATTAAGAGAGGCAGCGGCGAATTCTTCTGTTTCGGAGAGTGCGACACAGGACACGGACAAGAAGGGTGCACTAATTGAAATGATTGATAACGGCTCTGGGTTGATTCTTTTAGACCCGGGCGTCGGTCACAAGTGCGAGTGGGATTACGTCAGGTTTGGAAACAAGGAGGGGTATGTTTATAATAAGTTTATAAAACAGAGTCCGTCTTTTGCGGCAGTTGTACTTGAGTATGATTGCGAAACTTCTTACAGCCCATCGTTTATAGCACCTGTGGATTGGACAGCCAAAGAGCCCAACTCTCCTTATGTAAACGAGGAGACTGGAAAATGGTATGTTGCTGTGGAAACGGAACATGAGTCCACTGGCGGCGCAGAACTAACAAGCCGAATGGGTGATGCCATCCCCACTGGCGTTGAACTCATATTGTCTGAAAACGGAAAGGATACATCAGAAGAAACAGTAACACGAGTTGTTGCTGCGATCTGTGCAGCCAAGGCAGAGGATTATTATGTCTCTCCAAATTCAGGCGAAAACATGAGAGTCCTAGTTTCATTTCCGAAGAAATATATTAGCAAATTAAAAGAAAAGAATCCAGAAGTTGAGTCAGAAATGGTGATGCAAAATGGCACAGTGGCTTCGGGCACCTTTTATTCAGAAGCGTTTGATTCTCGAAGGAAGGTTACTAGACAAATTGTCTTATCCCTCAACCCGATCAAGCCCTATAAAGAAAGGCTAAAGGCGGTAACGCAAGGATTTCGTGGTTACGCAGTTCAGATCGACAGCTTTGAGGGTGAGGTTAAAAATTTAGATTTTAGAAAAGAAGCCGACAGATTTGAAACAATCATTCCAAAAATCGACGCTCTTTTGACAGCCAACGGTGCAGCTACATCTGGTATGCACTCGGTCGAACTTGGTCTTGATCAGGACTATATCCCAGTATACGCTTCCGAAAATTCAAATGGGTATTACAAACAAATGACTTCTGGATGGGATTCATTTGTTGACAGTGAACCCCTTGATTCCCCAAGGACCATGAATTATTTATTTTATTTGTGGGATATGGAAGAAGCTGTTAAGCAAGAGATGAATTGGACTGAATTCGTTGGTCGATTTACTGACTTTGAGAGGGTCGAGATTAAGCCGTCTAAGAGCGGCGAAGATTCCCCAACAGACATTTCTGGGATGGGGAATGAGGATAACCCATCTTCTTCTGGCAACACGAGTGCGGACAAGGCTGACAAGAAGATTAGTAAATCAGACGAACCTGATTCCTCCTGCTTCAAGGAAACGAGTCTTGTAAACCTTGCCAAAGGAAATTTGAAGAAGAACAGCAACACTATGAAAAATTCTGTTGCCAAGCTCGCTGACGATGCATTCCTTGGCTCGACACAGTTAAGGAAAAGTGTTCGAGATGAAGCTCTTGCTGCCGTGGATTTTGTTGGAGATCCGCTTGTTGCAGACTTAAGAGAGCGCATGAAGAAGATCGAAGACTTGGATGATGTGTTCAATGTTGTTCTTAATAAAATTTCCTTGATGGATTTGGTCGGTGCTATTTTAGAATGTTTTAGTTTGGAATTGAAGCTCGATATAGACTTGCCTCTACCGCTGCGTTTCGATTGTTTAGAACTGCCAACAGTCCCATCGATTAAATTTCCTGATAATTTGCCAACTGTTGATATCATGTCTGACTTGGCAAAAGAAATTTTTGAAGCGATTGTTCAGGCGTTGACACAAGCTTTTGTTGCGATGTTGAAAGATCTTGTTGAATCCCTCTTTGAATTATGTAAAGAAGAAGAAGACAGTCAGAACGTGGACATCAACGATGGAATCACCGAAGCGGCTGAAGCTGCTAGTATGGATCAAGACGAGGCAGATAGAAAAGCCAAGGCAGATAAGCTTGCTGTGTTGGACGCAGCAGGGCTCCTTTCAAACGATATCGGAGGGGCATTAACTCCAGAGGAGAAAGCAGGAAGGCTCGGAGACATGGGCAACCTTCTCACAGATGTATCAATGCTTATCCCACCCAGTGAGTTGTGTAGACTCCTTAAGGGTAGATCATCCGCAAGAACATTATCACTCATTCGTTCACTTGTCAAGAGAAAATATCCTTCTTTTTATAAAAAACTTAAAACAAAGACACAGATTAAAGATTTCTTAGTTCTTGTTGGTAGGATGGTGAACAGTGACTTCTGTGATGCACTAGCTAGATCCCCCAAGACAAGACATGGTACAGATTTTCTTTGTGCCGATACAGACCTAGAATCTTTACCCGCAGCACAAGCGTTGCTCGCTAAGGGTGGTGGGATTACAGAGGATCAGGTGCTTGAACAACTAGAGAGAGCACAGGAGCGTAAAAAGGATCGTGCGAAGCAGATAGAAGATTTGCTCAAGAAGGCTATGGACTTGCAGTCTGGAAAGGCTAACCCATTCCAAGATGCGATGCCACCATTGTTTTGCGGTACAGAGGTCGATGAGAACGGCAATACTGTTCCTGTAGAGGGGCTGATTAAACTGAAGCATGACTCTCTCGATTTCATGGTGGATAAGGTTCTTGATACAGTATACGCACCAATTTATATGGCTTTCAATAGAGATATTAATTCTTATGCACCTACGGTCGTTAAGGGAACGAACGAGAAGCGTGAAGTACCCGCATCTTTTAAGACAGAAAAAGATGAGTGGATATGGCATCCCGAAGTTAAGAAGCTGGAAGCTCAAGGTATCACGTTTGACTTTGATACTGGTTCTAAAAAAGCAAAAGATGCAAAGAATAAAAAGATCGAAGTTACTGACGGTGTAAGACAGGTAAGCCCAACAGCAAGAAACCTTCTTAGGAGCATGGAATATAACGGCTCCTTCTCAACGAACTTGGACAACGAGGGTGTCTACTATGAACTTATTCTTCCACCCGACCCTGATATGAAAGAAGCACTCTCTAATCTGACGGATACACTGACAGAGGCACTTAGCCCAAGTCAGATGGCAGAGTACGGCGACCTTAGTTTGGAGAATCTTACAAAGGTGATGCCGGACTGGAAGATTAGATACAAGATGCCTTGGCAGTTTTACGATACAGATCACGGACAGAGGGTCGATGACGAGTATATGATTGAGATTTTCTCTGGCGACGAGCCAAGCGGAAAAGATTCTTTGCGACGAATTTCGTCTGGCGTGATTCCATCCAACGCCAAGAAATATATTCAAACCCTGTATCCCCAAAATAACTCTGTTTTCAAGGAAAATAAAAATTTTTCGTGGCGAGATCTTGAGCTAACGTCAAGGGTTAATCCACAATCCAAGAAGGTGGAAATTTTTTCTACTACGAAAAAAGACCCATGTGAACCTATTGCTAAAAACTTTGTAGGCAGCTTTGCATTTGACCCAACATTATATAATGAAAATATTAGCCCTGATGATGCGTACAAGAGGGCGTTGGGTTTAACAGGGCAGGAGCGTTGCCGATATATTGAAATGTACATGGGTAAGGTTGAAGTCTGGGAAAAACTAAAGAGCCTGTATGAAGATGGTGAGTGTTGGGATTACAGCACTGTTAAGGATTTTCATAGCTACATGCTGCCACCACAACAGTCGGTGTTTGGGGCACATGTTAGAAAAGTGTGGGCAGACAAATTCGATGAAGTGGGTTTTGTAGAAAAGAGCAGTAAGTTAAAATATTTGGATGAGGTCGAGAGCTTCTATTCAAACTTCGTTCAACCGCAGGTCGCTGCTGATGTACTGTCTCTAATGGCTAAACAGATTGCAGAGTCAAAAATGTTTGATTCAAAACCAGAGTCTTTTAAGGATCAAACGTTTAATACGCCATATATTGATAAAATTATGTTTTTGAGGGAGCCGTCAAAAATTGAAAAAGCGTGCGGCATCGACCCCCACCCTCTTGCGACACAGGATTTTAAACGAGCCGTAAAAGAAGACTTTGAAAACAGCGGCGGCATGTGTTCTCTAATTGAGGGGTTGGAAGATACAGAGAAGCAGACTGAAAACCCAATTAAAGTTTCTATTATGAAGTCCTTGGTGGAGATGACCGTAAGAACATACGTTATCGATTACTTTTTAAGAGGTATTTTCTCTTTTACTGAATTCTCAATTGAAGACACTCTTGATGATCTCATGGTCGAGTTCATGGTGAAGAAGATGGTTTCAGAAATGGAGTCATACAATGACGGTTATGCAGAAGCTTTCTTGCAGTGGTTGCCAAAGATTGGAACTCCGATCAAAGATCCAGAACAGGACGTTCCAGCTACGGGCGAATCAACAGATGTGAACGAGAGCCCGCAAGAACCAGATCTAGAACAGGTTTCTATGGGCATCTTAAAGGATATGATTTTAGAACAATTTGTTATTGTTGCTGTTGAAATGAGAGATATTTTTGATAATTCAAATGGACTCTCCGATGTTGTATTTTGGGGCAATAGGCAGGATGTCCACACGAAATTCGTCAATGAGTGGTTGCCCCTTATTGATCTACAGAAAGAAGCTGGGGAGGTTCGCTTTGCGAATGTTCGAGGAACACTCTCTGATCTCGGTCTTTTAACTAAAGATGATAAAGGCGAATATCAGAACTCCAACATTTATAATGAGTACGGAGGCTCCAGTGTATTCACAAGTGACGGGGATCGTGGTCTTCTTGAGGACTATTACAATGCAGCGATTTCTTCAGGGAACTTCAAGATTGAAGACGGTGAGCAGGTCGTCACAAGGCGTGTTGATGAGAGAGTTTCCTTTGACACGGGGAAGGAGTTTGATCTTTCCAATGGAAATCTTGTGTTGGAGAAGTTTTACAGAGTTGTTCCAAAACCCATTGATGCCAACTACATGGCTACCAAGATTGTTGATGACTTGTTTCAGGTTGAATATTCAATACTAGAAATAGGTTACGGGAACGACCCATCAGCGGCTATGTGTGACGAATATCACGCTAAAAAGGGAACTGACGGATATAACCCGTCAACAGAACTTAAGGTGTTTTGTGAGACAAAGAGTATTTCCACCAGCGAAGCAATTGATAATGTTGCTCCATCGGAAGAATTAAAGTCAACACTTAGAACAGAGTGGATTTCTAAAGTTGCTGGTATTGTTGATGATGCTTTTGCCGCAGCATTTGGTGCTGATTTTACTTCCTTGGGGGAAAAGTATTTCAGTGTTGCGGAAATCGACTCAACAATGGATGCGTTTGTTTTGGAAGTTTTTAGTAGGGTTGAGGGCTCTGGGTATATTAACGAAAGCTATCAAACCTCATATGCATCCTCTGGTGTTTATGATGGTATTGCAACTGGCACCCTCGGCGGTGGAGCTACAACCGTTGAGGAGAGTGCCAGCAGGGAGAATAAGATTAAAAACTCTCTCTTGGGGGATGATTTAGAACAGGCTTTGTGGAAGATTGAGAACTTCTTTGATAATATTCAACCCGGGTTGAGAATGGTTTATGTGCCACCTGTTGACAATGCAAATTTCCAAGAGAATGCATCTAAATCCAAGACGGACCTTAACAAATACTTTGGCACAACCTCTGCTGTTATCTCCGAACCAGACAACAAAGTTGACACTGCGATGACTGCGATGTATAGAAAGTACGGTGCATTCAAGGTGGAGGAAACATATGCGGACGAGTTTATTCAAACGGGCACGACCACTAATTCCGAGGGCGAAACTGAAACCAGTTATGTCGCCAACATCAACGGCACCATGTCAAGGTTTTTGTACACAACACCGTTGGTTGAAGTTTTCAATGATGATCTGTGGAGCGACATTAAAGGTGACTCTATCTTATCGTTGAGTGGTAAGACTTTAAATAACAACTTTAGTGTTTGGGCTAGTACTTGGAATAATTATAATGCCGCACTTCGATACGCCTTGAGAACAAGTGTCCAGTATGAGACAATCTTTAAATATTGTATTCCCGTGGAGAGGTTTTTGGGTCTTCTGTCAACATATACAATGATGACTGTATCGGCAGCGCCAAACGTTGAGGCTATCTTTTCGGGAACAAAAGACGAGCTTAATAGGGCATTTTGGGTTCTGGCAAACAATAGCTATAAAGCACCACCTAGTGTTTCCAATGAAGATATGGCACGATTGCTAGATTTCTATGGCGGCATAAGCACACCATGCTTCTCATTTAGTTTCGGTGGGATGCCCGGCGGGATGAAGGGTTTCGGGATCGATCTAATCCTTAAACTGGCTATTAAGACCCCGTTGGCTATTTTTAAATTCTTGGTCGAGATGATTGACCCGAACATTAAAATTGCAAAGTGGATTTTGGATTTGGCGAAGTTTATTGGCGTGTGTTTACCGATGCCATTAATTTCTCTAGGCTTGCTACCACCTACCGTGTTCGGATTCCCACCACTTGGCATTGGCATTGGACCACCGCTGACACCGTTAGGGTTCGGGTATCTGGCGCTCGGCTTCGAGATTCCTATGGGGAACCCATTCGGAGATGATGACGATGATGGAGGCTCCTCTGTCCCATCTGATGTTTGCGAAACAGAGGCGGCTAAACGTAAGAAAGAGAAACAGGAAAAGGTTGATAAGCTTATGGAGAAAATCGTCGCAGCCAGAAAGGGTCAGAAACCGACACAGAGAATGCTTAAAAAGGCAGACACCAGTAGCTTAAGTAAACAAAACAGCAGTTTTAGCAAGAAAGATTTTACTTATAGAAAATAAAAGGGCAGTTGATGATATTTATATTGCGAGGAAGTAGATTATGAAAGTGAGAGGGTTATCTCCAAAATTACCTTTGACTTATGACGAGTCAGAGGGATACAGAATGAACAAAAAGTATGCGGAACTTGTCGTGCAGAACTTAAAGATGCTTTTGTTGACGAACCCGGGAGAGAGAATTATGGAACCAGAGTTCGGTGTGGGTCTGAAAAGATTTTTGTTTGAGCAAAATGTTTCAAAGGTTCATGGGGATATCCATGCAAGGATAAAGTCACAGACAGCAAAATACATACCAGCACTCCAGATTTTAAAAATTGATTTTTTTGATTCCGAAACGACACCTGCTCTCGGCGAAAATTATTTGCATATATCCATTTCGTTCTATATTAAACCACTAGATCATACAACTAGATTAGATTTGCTGTTTGATTCCAACAAAGGACTATTTACTGATGTTGATGGAATCTTACAAGAGGGGGCTAGATAATGCCGAAGAAGATAGTACCAATAGATTATACCAGTCGTGAGTTTGACACGATCAAAGATTCGCTAGTGGATTATGTAAAGAGGTATTACCCAGAAACATTTAGAGACTTTAGTGAGGCATCCTTCGGTGCGCTCATGCTGGATACGGTTGCTTACGTTGGAGATATTTTATCATTCTATCTAGATTATCAGGCGAATGAGTGCTTTTTAGATACAGCTAATGAGTACGACAATATCTTGAAGCTTGGAAAGCAGCTTGGGTATAAATTTAGGGGCAATCCATCCTCTTATGGTATGGCGACATTTTATATTCTTTGCCCTGCAAACAACACGGGCACAGCTCCCGATATTGCATATATGCCAGTTTTAAAAAGAAAGAGCCAATTTCAATCAACAGCGGGTTCCTATTTCATGCTGGATGAAGACGTTCACTTTGATCATCCGACCAACGAGGTTCGTGTTGCTCGTGTAGATGAAGCAACTGGTGTCCCAACTGCATATGCGGTCAAGGCACATGGAAGGGTGGTGTCTGGTCGAATGGCTGAACAATTTACTAAGGTTTCGGAACACAAGAAATTTAGAAAGATTGTAGTTGACTCTCTAAGTGTGGCAGAGATTATTTCAGTAACAGATGACGAGGGTCACGATTATTACGAGGTGGAGTATCTTTCCCAAGATGTCGTTTACAAGCCCGTTTTAAATAGAAACTCCGATAGACATACAGCAGCGTCCATCCTGAAGCCGTTCCAAGTATCCAGAAGATTTGTAACGGAACGCCTCCGAGATAAGATGTCGATTCAGTTCGGCGGCGGTTCGGACATTGAGGTTGATGTTGACAACACTGTAAACGCTTCAGTTGTTGACCCTGCTGCTGTTGTTCTCCGTAGGCACGGAGCACCACACATTTCGGATGCTTCATTTGACCCGCACAAGCTTGTTGAATCGGATGAGTTCGGTGTTGCGCCGTCAAATACGACACTACACATTGTTTATCGAATTAACAGCAGGACAGATACAAATGCATTCGTTGGCACACTGACAAGAGTTGTCAAGCCAGATTTCGAGTTTAAGGATCAGACATCGCTAGTTGCAGGTGAAGTCGCAGCGGTCAGAAGGTCTTTGGAGATTATCAATGAAGAACCGATTGTTGGTGATGTAACTTTACCAAACAGTGATGAGTTGAAGCGTCGAATTTTAGACACGTTTGCAACTCAAAATCGAGCGGTAACAGCTAAAGATTATGAGGCGATGGCATACGCCATGCCCCCAAAGTTTGGAGCAGTTAAGAGATGTAAGGTGTATAGGGATCATGATTCTTTAAAAAGAAACTTGAACATGTATGTCATTTCTGAAAACCAAGATGCTTCTCTAACCATGACGAACGACACAATTAAGAAAAATCTTAAAACTTGGCTAACCAAGAACAAGATGGTTAATGATACAATCGATATTTTGGATGCCAAAGTGATAAACCTTGCGATTGACTTTGAGGCGATTGGTAGGCAGGATATGGACAAGTTTGAGATTCTTCAGAAAGCAACAAAGGCTTTAAAAAGATATTACAGAAAACACCCTGAAGTTGGAGAGGCGTTTTTTATAACAGATGTGTACAAGATTCTCAAAAACATCGACGGCGTTGTTGATGTTTCAAACGTTAACATCAGTTTAAAAGCTGGGGGAATCTACTCGGACATCCGATTCAACACAAGAACAAACACATCCCCAGATGGAAGATATATAGAGATTCCCAAAAACTGTGTCTGGGAAGTTAAGTTTCCTTCACAGGATATCAATGGAGTGATTAAATAATGGCAATAAAAAAATACACAGCATCTATTGACACAACCATCACGGACGCATTTAAGGGCGACTTGCAAAACAGAGGGACAGACTCGAACATGGGCGCTTCGGACACCTTAGAGGTCTTTTCGATCTATGCACAGGGAAACCCATCGCTGGATGAGAACGGCGACTTCGAGCGTGACGATGAGGGGGAGATCATCAATACTGTAGAGAAGGCACGCATTTTAATAAAGTTCCCAGTGGGTGATATTAAGGAGGCGAGAGAGGATGGAGAGATTCCCGCTAAGGACTCTGTTGAATTCCACTTGAAGCTCTATAATGCGACCCATGCATTTACGCTGCCAACATCATACGATCTTGTTGTGTCCCCCTTGACCACAGACTGGTCAGAGGGCATCGGCTTGGATATGGAAGAATATTTAGACAAAGGCGCTTCAGGTGGCGGTCGAGGTGCTGACTGGGACAATGCATCATCATCAACAGAGTGGACTTCCCCCGGCGGAGACTTCGCAGGAGATCCTTATGAAAAATCAGTTACTATCTCCAGAGGGGACGAGGATTTGGAGGTTGATATCACAGCGGTGGTCGAGGCATGGCTGGATGATACTATTGATAATTGCGGACTGATTATTCGACTGGAGTCTACTGCTGAAGATGGCAGCAATAAAGAATCATACTATACAAAAAGATTTTTCGCCCGAGGTACTGAATATTATTTTAAAAAGCCGAGCATTGAGGCTGTTTGGAATTCAGCGAGAAAAGATGATCGAGGCAAGTTCTATAGAAAGAGTAATCTTAGGAGCGAGGAAGACAACACAAACATTATTTATTTAAAAAATGTTGTCTCTGGTGCAGCCAAAGATATCCCACTTACTGGCTCGATGGCAGTGAAAGTGTACGAAGACGAGGACCGAGAAACAGAAATAACCCCAGACGTAGACACAGTGGTTCGAGAGTCAGAAGGGTTATATAGGGCATCCCTCGTGGTGGATACGGACGTTGAGAGTATCTATGTTGACTGGAATGATGATGAGGATACATATCACTCTGAAAAAATTGATTTACTCACTAGGGAGGTGGCTTCTGAAACCCTCCCCATTTACATCACGAACATCACAAACATGAAAAGTGTCTATTCTAGAGATGAAACGGCAAGGTTTAAATTATATACCCGATTAAAAGATTGGAATCCCACTATTTATACTGTGGCAAGTAAAGAGATAGAAAGTAGTATTGTTGAAACGGCATACTACAGACTTGTCAGGGTTATTGATGAGGAAATAGTTTTGGATTATGGGGATTACACAATGTTATCATACGATAAAGATGGAAACTATTTTGACTTGGACATGGAACTCCTAGAGCCTAACTTTGCATACAGAATTGAGCTTCAATATGAGATCAATGGAAAAACTCACCAACAACCCGAGACTTTTAAGTTTAGGGTAGAGTAAACATGAGTATTAAAGACCTTTTCGGGAAGCGGTCAAATCAAATCCTTACAGTTGAAAAGTACACCGAGGCTGTCGAGCGCAACGGTGAATCGGTAGAGCACGTCGAAGAACAAGTTGTGGACAAATCAAGATTTGTACCCAGAGTAACTGTTGATTTTGATGATCCTAAGACTTTTGCTCGCTATGGTTCAGCGGAAAAGTATTACCTAGATGCTATTAATTCTGTTTTAAACACCTATCCGTATGACGGCTCTCTTGCAGAAAAGACAGCATGGCACAATGGTGCAACATACGTCGATAATTATATTTTTGAAAATGAGTACCCAAGAACAACAGGGTACATCTCACTTAATGACGAGGAACTGCACCCACAGACGGGTGTCGTGACGGTCGAGGGGGTTAACTACAGGCAATTTCAAGAACCTCAACTGGTTTATATTAAGGGGGGACCAAACCCAACACCAGACAATAAAACTGGAGAATTAAAGAGAGAATACCCAGAGAAGATGGGGAAATCCAATATTTGGAACCCTGACACACAAAGGGAAAACAACCTTCTTGCGAACGGTCACACTGGAAACACTATTGAGTTCTGGTTCAAACTAGATGAGGAGAGGGCATCAATGTCCGGAAGCTCTTGTTTGTTTGACCTGTGGAACAACCACGATGTTGGAACAGATCAGTATGCTAGATTTTTAGTAGAGATGCCAGAAGATTCGACTGAAACACTCCCTCTATTAGAGGTCAGCTATATCTCTGGTAGTTTTGGTGTGGTTTCGGAGCTTATCGGCGACAGGGCAAACGTACCAGAAGGTTTTGATATCAGCAAGTGGAACCATTTTGCTGTTTCCGTATTTAACAATGCAGACTCCATGACGATAAGGTTTTATTTAAACGGCGAGGTCATTGAGGAAAAGAACTCTGGAACACCAGCGGGTAGTTTTGTTGGGGAAACAAACCACCTGACAGCTACAATTGGTGCGCTGCAAACTAAAAAGACAGTTGCCGCTGGCGAGATGTATGGAACCTCCCCACTAAGAGCTTCATATGATGAATTCAGGTTTTGGAAAGCGGTTAGAAATTCAGAGGAAATTGGCAGAAACTGGATTTCACAAGTTTACGGCGGGG
>MDTD01041942.1_pt1 | contig 13670 bp, 11 predicted proteins | sample 811221 | NCBI WGS metagenome assembly MDTD01 (sample SAMN05326646, study PRJNA326480) | marine metagenome | isolation source: seawater | place: Pacific Ocean: South West | collected 2011
GTACTGCCCCCACGTCCGCAATGGTTATTACGAAATTCGTTTATCGTCATAGTTGGAAAACCAACTATATTAATATAAAAGGAAAATTATTAGATTCAATAACAATCATGAAATTAACAATAGAACAACAAAAAGAGATTAAAAATCAACAATCGCAAAGCAATAATACTAAAAGAGTCACTGCTCCAGAATTAGAAAAAATTTTATACGAAGCAGTTCCTGCTTTAGACCATGGTTTTGTTAGAGTAATTGACTATATGGGAGATGATACTTCGATTGTTCAGTCAGCGAGAGTTTCTTATGGAAAAGGAACTAAACAAGTGTCAACAGATAAAGGCTTGATAAAATATCTGATGCGTCATTGGCATAGCACTCCATTTGAAATGTGTGAAATTAAATATCATGTAAAATTACCCATATTTATCGCTCGTCAATGGATTAGACATAGAACAGCTAATGTTAATGAATATTCTGCGAGATATTCCATCTTAGATAAAGAATTTTATTTACCAACCCATCAAAATCTTGCTGCACAATCAACTAATAACAGACAAGGTAGAGGAGATATTCTTGAAGGCGATCAAGCTAAAGAAGTTTTAGAGCTTTTAAAAAATGATGCAGAAAGAACTTATTTGAACTATGAAACTATGCTTAATGAAAGATATGACGGAACTAAAATTAATGAGAATAAAAAAGGTTTAGCTAGAGAGCTTGCAAGAATGAATCTAACTTTAAACACTTACACTCAATGGTATTGGAAAACTGATTTATTAAATCTGATGAATTTTTTACGTCTAAGAGCAGATCATCATGCTCAGTATGAAATAAGGGTTTACGCAGATATAATGTTGGATACAGTAAAAAAATGGGTGCCAATTACCTTTGAGGCATTTATGGATTACAGAGTAGGTGGAACAGAAGTTTCTGCAAAAGGGAAGATAATAATTCAAAAATTAATTAAGGGTGAGAAAGTTTTAATGGAGGAGTCTGGTCTTTCAAAAAGAGAATGGAATGAATTAATGGAGGCTTTTAATCTTAAAGATAAGTTGATTTGATTTTTTTGGCAAAATTTATAAATATTTGCGAAATTTCGTGATCAGGATTTTCCTCGACTATTGGTTTTCCATTATCACCCGATTTTCCAACATCAGGGTTTATAGGTATTTCCCCTAAGAAATTTTTTTGGAACTCTTCTGCAGTTTTACGTACTCCACCTTCACCAAAAATATAATATTTTTTATTGTCATCACCAATAAAAAAACTCATATTATCTACTAGACCTAAAATTTTTACACCCAATTTGTCAAACATTTTAATACCTCTTTTTACATCCAATAACGCAACTTCTTGAGGTGTAGAAACTATAATTGCTCCATCCATTTTGATTTCTTGTGAAAAAGTAAGTTGTGTGTCACCAGTTCCTGGAGGCATGTCTACGATTAAAAAATCCAAATCTTTCCAACTTACTTTTTGAGTAAAAGTTTTAATTGTGCTTGTTACCATTGGCCCACGCCAAATCATCGGGGTTTGTTGATCAGTTAAAAAGCCAATGGACATACATTGAATGTTATACTTGTTTATTGGCTCTAACTTTTGTCCATCGCTTTTAGGCTTTTCCTCTATACCAAACATTTTTGGTACTGATGGTCCGTATATATCAGCATCAAGTAAGCCAACTTTGCAATCGATCTTATTTAATGCTAACGCTAAATTAGTGGCAAAAGTAGACTTTCCAACACCACCTTTTGCACTTGATACTGCTATAGTAAATTTGGTTCCTATTATTGGATTTTTTTTAAAAACCTTAGGTTTCAGTCTATTTTTTATTGCGGCACTTAGTTCAGGCTTTTTATCAGACATATTTTCATCTTAACTTGTTTTTGACAAATAAGACACTATATAGGTATCATGTCTGACGATTTTCAACAAAGAGGCGGAAGTCCATGGGGCTCACCCCCTGGAGGGGGAAGTGGCAACGGATCAGGAAGAGGACCTACTCCTCCAGACGTTGATAAAATTATTAGAGAGTTCCAAGAAAAATTGAAAAAATTTCTACCAGGTGGTAGCTCATCTGGAGGTAAACAGGCAATTTTAGTTTTAATTATCCTAGGTTTTGTATGGTTAGCTAGTGGACTTTATAGAGTTTTACCGGATGAACAGGGTGTTGTTTTAAGATTTGGTAAATTTGTTAAAACTACACAGCCAGGATTAAATTATCACATACCATTTCCAGTAGAAAGTGTCCTCACACCAAAAGTAACAAAAGTAAATAGAATTGATATTGGTTTTAGATCAGAAAGAGACAGTGGATTTTCATCATCAGGTGGTGTTGCGGATGTACCTCAAGAGAGTTTAATGTTAACCGGTGATGAGAATATTGTTAACATCGATTTCTCTGTTTTTTGGGTTATTAAAGACGCGGGAAATTTTTTATTCAAGATTCAAGATCCAGAAGGGACAGTTAAAGCTGCTGCAGAAACTGCAATGAGAGAGGTTATAGCAAGGTCAGATATTCAACCCATTTTGACTGAGGGTAGGTCCATTATAGAGACTGATACTCAAGAAATAATCCAAAAGATTTTAGATGAATACACTAGTGGTATTCAAATAACTCAAGTACAAACTCAAAAAGCAGATCCACCCGATCAAGTTATTGACGCGTTCAGAGATGTCCAAGCAGCTAGAGCAGATATGGAAAGATCTAAAAACGAAGCTGAGGCTTACGCTAATGATGTAATACCTAGAGCTCGAGGAGAAGCAGCTAAAATACTGCAAGCAGCAGAAGCTTATAAAAAGGAAGTTGTTGCAAAAGCTGAAGGTGAAGCTAGCAGATTTTTATCAATATATAATGAGTATAAGAAAGCTAAATCAGTTACACAAGAGAGAATGTATTTAGAAACAATGGAAAAAGTTTTGGCAGACATAGATAAAGTAATAATAGAAAAAAATGCAGGATCAGGTGTTGTACCTTATTTACCTTTACCTGAATTAAAAAAGAAAGCGACCAATTAACAATGAATTTAGGAAAAATAATTTTAGGAACTGTTGTTGCTGTGTTAGTAGTAGCATTCTTTTCAATATTTATAGTTAAAGAAGTAAATCAAGCAATAGTTTTGCAATTTGGTGATCCAAAAAGAATAATATTAAAACCAGGTTTGAATTTCAAATTGCCATTTATTCAAAATGTTGTGTTTCTTGATAAAAGAATTTTAAACTTAGATACACCACCAGAGGAAGTAATTGCATCTGATCAAAAAAGATTGATTGTAGATGCTTTTGCAAGATTTCAAATAATAGATCCACTTAAATTTTATATATCAGTTGGAAACGAAAGGGTTGCACGTTCAAGATTAGCTACGATTATTAATTCAAGAATTAGGAATGTACTAGGTCAACAAGAATTACAAACTCTTTTATCAGAGGACAGAACTAAACAAATGGCTCTTATTCAAGAAGGAGTGAATAATGAAGCTAAGAATTTTGGGATTAAAATTGTTGATGTTAGAATTAAAAGAGCTGATCTACCCCAAGCAAATAGTGATGCTATTTTTAGAAGGATGCAAACTGAAAGGGAGCGAGAGGCAAAAGAATTTAGAGCTAAAGGTGCTGAGATGGCAGTTACTATAACTTCTACAGCTGACAAGGAAGTAACAGTAATTTTAGCTGATGCTGAAAAACAATCTGCTATAATGAAAGGTGAGGGCGATGGACAAAGAAATAAAATTTTTGCAAACGCATTTGGACAAGACCCAGAGTTTTTTGCTTTTTACCGTGCGATGCAAGCATATGAAAAAGCTTTAATTGGCGGTGAAACTTCGTTAATTTTATCTCCAGATAGTGAATTTTTTAAATTTTTTGGAAATATCAAGCCAAAAACAGAGTAAGATTATTATGAGAGAATTGATCATAGCATTTGGTCTATTCTTGTTTATAGAGGGCATTTTATATGCCATATTTCCTTCAAAAATGAAAAGTATGCTAAAAAAGTTAGAACTTATTAAAAAAAGTCAATTAAGATCTGGTGGATTAATTTTTGCGATTTTAGGTTTTTTAATAATTTATTTCGTAAAAAACTAATATGAAAAAAATTAGAATATATATATTAATTGTTTTTTTTTCCATTTTTTCTAATTTAAACTCTTATTCCCAAAATATTCCTGGATCATTTGCGGATTTAGCTGAAAGATTAATGCCTTCTGTGGTTAATATCTCAACAACCACAACAATCACAACGAGATCTAACCCATTTCCGTTTCAATTTCCTCCAGGCTCACCTTTTGAGGATATGTTTAAAGAATTTGGCACACCACAAGAGAGAAAATCTTCTGCGCTAGGATCAGGATTTATAATCGATGAAAAAGGTATTGTAGTTACAAACAATCATGTAATCCAAGATGCAGAAGATATTATTATTAAGGTTAATGGAGATAAGGAGTTTAAAGCAAAAGTTATAGGCGCTGATCCTTTGTCAGATATAGCAGTATTACAATTAGAAACTAAGGAAAAATTTATTCCCGTAAAATTTGGAAATTCAGACAAAGCTAGAATTGGTGATTGGGTTATTGCTATTGGTAACCCTTTTGGTTTAGGTGGAACCGTTACTTCAGGAATTATTTCAGCTAGAAATAGATCAATAGGACTCTCAAGATATGAAGATTATATTCAAACAGACGCATCTATTAACTCAGGTAACTCAGGCGGACCGCTTTTTGATATGGATGGAGATGTGATTGGAATCAATACTGCGATTTTAGGAAGAAGTGGATCAATTGGTATAGGATTTGCGATACCATCAAATAGTGCCAAAGTTGTAATTGATCAATTGATAAAATTTGGAGAAACGAAAAGAGGATGGCTTGGTGTTAGAATTCAAGATGTAACAAAAGAGATTGCAGAAGTGGAGAAACTTGACAAACCTCGAGGCGCATTAGTTGCAAGTGTTGCTGCTAATAGTCCCTCAGATAAAGCCGGAGTAAAAGCAGGAGATATTATTTTAGAATTTGATGGTGAAAAAATTATAGAAATGAAAGAACTTCCAATAATTGTTGCTAGAACTAAGGTTGGAAAAAAAGTGAAAGTTAAAATTTGGAGAAATAAAAAAGAAATAGTTAAAACTATTATTCTTGGTAGATTAGAAACATCAGAAGATTTTAAAACACCAGAGAAGAAAACTAAAATTGTAGAAACAAATGTAAATGGACTTAAGATTTCAGTAAGACAACTTACAAATGAAGATATAAATTCTAGAAATTTACCCAATCAAACCACTGGTTTAGTGATTACTAAAATTGAAAATGATAGTCCCTTAAAAAATTCAGTTGAAATCAATAGTATAATTTTAGAGGCACAAAAAAATAAGATTAGAAATATAAATGACTTAAACCAGGCAGTTAGCAAAGTTTTAGAAAGTAATGAAAAAACTATATTGCTTGTTATTTATAACAGTCAAAATCAAAGAAGATATATTGGTATAAAACTAAACTAATATATGGATTTAAAATCCAAAATCGTTTTAATTTACGGGCCCACCGCATCTGGAAAGTCTTCTTTCGCAGTTAACTTAGCAATAAAAATTGATGGAGAAATAATTAATGCTGACAGTATGCAAGTCTATAAAGAACTAAGAATTTTAACTGCAAGACCAGTTAAGAGAGATTGTAAAAAAATTAAGCATCATTTATATGGATTTCAAAATGTAAAAAAAAATTTTTCAACCGGTGATTGGTTGAAACTAGTTAATAAAAAAATTTTAGATATTAAGAAAAGAAAAAAAACTCCTATTCTTGTTGGTGGCACAGGCCTTTATTTTAAAGCTTTGACAGAGGGATTAGTCAGTATACCAAATGTTCCATTTAAAATTAGAAAAAAGATCAGAAACTTGCATAAAAGTCTTGGCCCAAAAAATTTTTTTTTAAGATTAATTAAAATAGATCCCTTGATAAAAAATAAAATTAATCATTCAGATACTCATAGAGTGATAAGAGCATATGAAGTGAAGGAATATACAAAAAAATCTATTTATGAATGGTTTAAAGGTACCAAATCAACTTATGAAAAAGAGGATTTTTTCAAAATATATATTGATTTTCCAAGAAATGAACTATTACAAAGAATTAATCTTAGAACTCAAAAAATGATTAAAAATCATGCAGTTCAAGAGGTTAAAAATTTTATTAAACTTAAAATTCCAAGAAGTCGAAGTGTGTATAAAGCTATTGGAATTAGTGAAGCTCAAGATTATATCAATAAAAAAATTAAATTAGAGGATCTGATTGAAAAAATATCAATAAAGACAAGACAATACGCCAAAAGACAGAGCACTTGGGGAAGAGGAAATATGCAAGATTGGATTAAGGTTAATCCGAACAACCTTAATAATTTTTTAAAAATATTTTAGATATCTATTACTTAGTCTTGACCAATCAGCACAACTTCAGCTAGATTGGACAAATGTCTAAATTATATACAGGTGCTGAAATAGTATTTAAATGTCTTGAGGATCAAGATGTAAAGTTTATCTTTGGATATCCTGGTGGGGCTGTATTGCCAATCTATGATGAGTTAAAAAATCATAATTCAATAAAACATATTTTGGTTAGACATGAACAAGGAGCTGGGCATGCAGCTGAAGGTTATGCAAGATCCTCAGGTAAACCGGGTGTAGTTCTCGTTACATCAGGACCTGGTGCCACAAATGTAGTTACAGCTTTAACTGATGCCTATATGGATTCAATTCCACTTGTTTGTATTTCTGGTCAAGTACCAACACACTTAATTGGAACAGATGCATTCCAGGAGTGTGATACAACAGGAATAACAAGACCTTGTACTAAACATAACTGGTTAGTAAAAGATATTAAAGATTTATCAAAAGTTCTTCATATGGCTTTTAAGGTTGCAACTACAGGGAGGCCAGGACCAGTTTTAGTAGATATTCCAAAAGATATTCAATTCGCAAAAACAAATTATTTTAAACCAAAAAAAGATAAAAAATTAAATGGAAAGAAGAAAAATAAATTTTCTTCTAGCGAAATCGATGAATTAATGAATTTAATATTAAAAGCAAAAAAACCAGTAATTTATTCTGGCGGAGGTGTTATCAACTCAGGACCAGAAGCAAGTGAAGTGCTTAGAGAGTTTGTAAGATTAGTTGGTTTTCCTATTACTTCAACGTTACAAGGTTTAGGTGCATTCCCAGGAGATGATAATCAGTTTATTGGAATGTTAGGTATGCATGGAACTTATGAAGCAAACAATGCAATGCACGATTGCGATCTATTAATTAACATCGGAGCTAGATTTGACGATAGAATAACAGGAAAAATTGATGAGTTCTCACCTAAGTCAAAAAAAGTTCACATTGATATTGATCCATCATCAATTAATAAAATTATAAAAGTAGATTTATCAATAGTTGGAGATGTCAATGAAGTTTTAAATGCTATTGTTAAAAAGATTAATAAAAAACAAAATGGATTAAAAATCTCAAATAAACAAAACATTTCAAAATGGTGGGAACAAATACAGAAATGGAGAACAAAAAATTCTTTAGGCTTTGTCAATAGTGAAAAAACTATAAAACCCCAACATGCGGTTCAAAGATTATATGAATTAACAAAAGACCAAGATACTTTTGTTACGACAGAAGTAGGTCAACATCAAATGTGGGCCGCTCAACATTACAAATTTAATAAGCCAAATAGATGGATGACTTCGGGTGGACTAGGAACTATGGGATATGGTCTTCCAGCTGCTGTTGGAGTTCAAATCGCTCATCCAGATAAACTCGTTATTGATATAGCTGGTGAAGCCTCAGTTTTAATGACAATGCAAGAGATGTCTACTGCAGTACAATATAATTTACCAATTAAGATCTTTGTTTTGAACAATCAGTACATGGGAATGGTTAGACAATGGCAAGAATTACTTCATGAAAAGAATTATTCAGAAAGCTACTCAGAGGCTCTTCCTGATTTCGTTAAATTAGCTGAGGCTTATGGCTGTAAAGGAATTAAAGTTGATAATCCTAATGAGCTAGATGCAAAAATAAAGGAGATGATAGATCATGATGGTCCAGTAATTTTTGATTGTCAGGTTGATCCAAATGAAAATTGTTTTCCAATGATACCATCTGGAAAACCCCACAATCAGATGATTTTAGGACCAACTGATGAAAAAAAAAATAAAATTACTGGAAAAGGGAAAGCCCTAGTCTAATGGCAAAACCTAAATCAGCATACAGCATTCCAACTAAAAAAGGAAAATTGGATACTCATATCATTGTTGTATGGGTCGATAATGAAGCTGGAGTACTTGCAAGAGTTGTTGGATTGTTCTCTGGTAGAGGTTATAATATTGAGTCTCTGGCAGTTGCTGAGGTTGATGCAACAAAAAATATTTCTAGAATTACAATTGTTACAACAGGGACACCACAAGTAATAGATCAAATAAAATTGCAATTAAAAAAATTAGTTCCAGTCCACAAAGTTGCTGATTTTAAAAGAGAGGATAAAAACGTAATATTTAAGGAAATGGCTTTATTAAAAGTCGTAGGAAAAAAGAAAAAGATAGATAAATGTTTAAAAGCATGTAAAAGTTTAAATCCTGTAATATTGGATAAAACAAAGCAATCAGTTGTTATTCAAGTAACCGCTTTGAGAAGAGATATTGATAAAATGAGTAAAAAATTGAAACCTTTTGGTTTAACTAGTACCTCAAGGACGGGTGCTATTGCAATGACAAGAGGTGCTGATACTTTCAAATGAATAGACTAGGAGAAAAAATATGAAAATGTTTTACGAGAAAGATACTAATGTAAGTCTTATTAAAGATAAAAAAATCGCAATATTTGGTTATGGGAGCCAAGGTCATGCTCATGCCTTAAATCTAAAGGACAGTGGAGTTAAAGAGGTAGTGGTAGCTTTACGTGACGGATCTTCAAGCAAAGCAAAAGCAGAGTCAAAAGGTTTAAAAGTTATGAATTTGTCAGATGCAGCAGAATGGGCTGATGTGGTTATGATTTTAACACCTGATGAATTGCAAGCTACTATATATAAAAATCATATTGAGCAAAGAGTTAAAGAAGGTTCTTCAATAGCTTTTGCTCATGGTTTAAATATTCATTATGATTTGATAAAAGCAAGAAAAGACTTAGATGTATTTATGGTTGCGCCTAAAGGACCTGGTCATTTAGTTCGAAGTGAATTTGAGAAGGGGGGCGGAGTACCATGTTTGTTTGCAGTTCATCAAAATGGATCTGGCAAAGCCAGAGATTTAGCCATGTCTTATGCGTCTGCAATAGGTGGTGGTAGATCAGGAATTATTGAAACAACTTTTAAAGACGAAGTTGAAACAGATTTATTTGGTGAACAAACAGTTCTTTGTGGTGGATTAGTTGAGCTAATTAAAAATGGCTATGAAACTTTAGTAGAAGCTGGTTATGAACCAGAAATGGCATATTTTGAAACTGTCCATGAAGTAAAGTTGATTGTAGATTTAATCTACGAAGGAGGAATTGCAAACATGAATTATTCTATTTCAAACACAGCAGAATATGGTGAATATCAATCAGGGCCTAGAGTTATAAAAAGAGATGAAACTAAAAAAAGAATGAAAGAGGTTTTAGATGATATTCAGTCTGGTAAATTTACAAAACAATGGATGGATGAATGTAAGAATGGTCAAAAGAATTTCCTTGCAACAAGAGCAAAACTAGCTGAGCATCCAGTTGAAAAAGTTGGTGCTAGTTTGAGGGCCATGATGCCATGGATTGGTAAAAAGAAATTGGTTGATAGCGACAAGAAGTAAATTATATTCTCAAAATGGGCAAAAATACCTAATTTATTTTGCAATCTACACTAGAGGCTGTATATTCCATATTAAATTTTTTTATGTCAAAAAAAGAAAAAGTATACATTTTTGATACAACCATGAGAGACGGTGAGCAATCACCAGGGGCTTCAATGAGTGTAGAGGAAAAAATTCAAATTTCTAGAGTTTTTGATGAAATGGGTATCGATATTATTGAGGCTGGTTTTCCAATATCATCTCCAGGTGATTTTGAAGCGGTTAGCGCAATAAGCAAAAGTGTAAAGAATTCAATTCCTTGCGGATTAGCAAGAGCTACTAAAAAGGATATTGATGCATGTCACGAATCTCTTAAATTTGCAAAAAGATTTAGAATTCATACTTTCATTTCAACTAGTCCTGTGCATATGAAACATAAACTTAACATGACAGATGAACAAGTTTTAGGAGCCATTAAAGAAAGTGTATCTTATGCAAGAAAATTTACTGACGATGTTGAATGGTCTTGTGAAGATGGAACAAGAACAGATTTAGACTTTATGTATAAAACAATTGAATTGGCAATTAATTGCGGAGCTAAAACAATTAATATACCTGACACAGTCGGATATTCTATACCGGAAGAATTTGCAAAAACTATTTCTTCGATAAAAAATAATGTTCCTAATATAGATAAAGCCATTATTTCCGCTCATTGTCATAATGATTTAGGATTAGCAGTAGCAAACGCACTTTCAGGATTATCAGCAGGAGTTAGACAAATTGAATGTACAATAAATGGAATAGGTGAGAGAGCTGGTAATGCAGCTCTAGAGGAAATTGTAATGGCTATAAAAACAAGAGATGATTTACTTCCTTATGAAACGGGTATAAAAACTGAATTAATTAGCAAAGCCTCAAAAATTGTGTCTAACGCAACTGGTTTTCCTGTTCAATTCAATAAAGCAATAGTTGGAAAAAATGCTTTTGCTCATGAGTCAGGAATTCATCAAGATGGTATGCTAAAAAATAGAGAAACATATGAGATAATGACACCTGAAAGCGTTGGTGTAAAAAAAACATCCTTAGTAATGGGAAAACATTCAGGGCGACATGCTTTTAAAGATAAATTAAGTGATCTAGGTTATGCTGATGTTACTGACGATGTAGTTCAAGCAGCATTTGGCAAATTTAAAATTTTAGCTGATAAAAAAAAACATATATATGATGAAGATATTGTTGCTCTAGTAGATGATAGCTTAATAATTGATAATAAAATTAATGCAATTAATTTAAAGTCATTAAAAGTTTTTGCAGGCACTGGAGAACCCCAAAGAGCTGAAATGACTTTAGATGTTTATGGTGATATAAAAAAAACTACACAAATAGGTGATGGACCAGTGGATGCAATTTTTAAATGTATAAAAGAACTTTATCCGCATAATGTTAAGTTGTCTCTTTATCAGGTTCATGCTGTTACGGAAGGTACTGATGCTCAGGCTACTGTAAGTGTTAAGATTGAAGAGAATGACAGAACTACAGTAGGGCAATCTGCAGATACGGATACTTTAGTAGCATCTGCAAATGCTTATCTCAACGCTTTGAATAAGATGTTAATAAAAAGGGAAAAAAAATCTCTTTATAAAAATATTGAGCCAAAAAAAGTTAAAGGAGGAGTCTAATGGGTTTATTTGATAGTGTAAAAAAACTTTGGAGCCAAGATATGGCAATTGATTTGGGAACTGCTAATACATTGGTGGTTGTTAAAGGACAGGGGGTTGTTTTGAATGAACCGTCTGTGGTAGCTATTGTAGATCAGTCAGGTAAAAAACAAGTTTTAGCTGTAGGAGATGAGGCTAAGACTATGCTTGGAAGAACCCCAGGAAATATAAGTGCTATTAGACCTTTGAGAGATGGTGTTATAGCTGATTTTATAGTGACTGAAGAAATGATAAAACACTTCATTAAAAAAGTTCATAAGGGAAGTAATTTTGCAAACCCTAGAATTCTGATTTGTGTACCGACAGGATCAACACCAGTAGAAAGAAAAGCAATCCAAGATAGCGCTCTTGCTGCAGGTGCTAGGAGAGTCCAATTAATAGAGGAGCCAATAGCAGCAGCTATAGGTGCAGGTTTGCCAATTTCTGAGGCTACCGGATCAATGGTTGTTGATATTGGAGGAGGAACAAGCGAAATAGCTGTAATGTCGTTGGGAGGTTTAGTCTACTCTAAATCTTTAAGAGTAGCAGGCGATGCGATGGATGCTGCTTTAATAAATTATATGAGAAAAGAATATAATTTGATGATTGGGGATAGCACAGCTGAAAAAATTAAAAAAGAAATTGGTACTGCTATTCCATCTAATAACAATACTTATGCTGTGAAGGGTAGAGATTTAAGATCCGGTACTCCTAAAGAAGTAAATATAACAGAGGAGGACACTGCTGAAGCTTTAAATGGAATATTGAGGGATATGGTAAATGGTATTAAAGATGCTTTAGAAAGTACACCACCTGAATTGTCCGCAGACCTTGTAGACATGGGATTAACCTTAACAGGTGGCGGAGCACTACTTAAAAATATTGATAAAAGATTTTCTAAAGAAACAGGTTTACCAGTTCATATTGCAGATGATCCCTTGTCGTGTGTTGCGATTGGAACAGGAAAAGCTTTAGATCAAGAGCAAACATTTTCGACGATGTTGACTGAATATTAAGAAAGATGGCATCTAGCAGAGATGATTTTATAATAGCAATTCGATCTGCTTTTTTAAAAAAGAGCACAAAGCAAAAATTTTCATTACTAACCTTAGTACTTATTTCTGTTTTAATTATCTTATTATCTAGTCTAGACTTTAAAATTATTAGATATTTAAAAATTGGTATTAGCGAGGTCGTTTATAGATCCTCATTTGTGGTATCTATCCCAGAAAATTTAATTAAAAAATCAGTTAAAGATATTGTTGATTATTCAACTTTTTATAAAATTTATAAAAAAGAAAAAAATGAATTAAATCAATTAAGATCAAATAATATTTCAAGTGAAATTACCCAATTTGAGAACAAGGAGTTAAAAGAATTAATAAATAATTATGTATCAAGTGCTGACAAAATACTTGCAAAAATAATTGTAGATCATGATAGCCCTTTTTTAAAAAGTATAATCATAAATAAGGGTAGTAAAGATAATATTAAAATTGGAACAAACATTTATGATCAATCATATTTAGTCGGTAGGGTAATTGAAGTTAATTATAAAACATCAAGAGTATTGCTATTATCAGATTTGAACTCAAATGTACCAGTCACCATTGCCCCCCAAAATATTCAAGCAATAATCACAGGTGCAGGAGATGAATATGGTCAAATAAAATATATAAAAAAAGGTTTTACTAATGACTTCTCAGAGCAAAGCATTGTCTATACATCTGGAACAGGAGCCATATTTAAAAGTGGAATTCCGATTGGAAGATTAAAAATATCTGAGGATGAAAAGAGTAAAAATTATATTGTTGAATTTTACAGTGATTTTTCACAGTTAAAATATGTATTTGCTGAAGTTGTAGCGGAAACTGAAATTGTATCAGTAGATGAAAAAAATAGTCAGGAAAAAGATAATTTAAAGAATCCTATGAGTGCAAAATTAAAAATTTTAGAGGACGAAATTCAAATTATTGAGGAGACTAATTCTAAATTTAAAGATGAAAATGAAAATTTAAAATCAGAAGTTAATAGGCTAAATAATGAAATTCTAAACTTTGAAAATCAAATTCAATCTCAAAAAAAAACTATAAGTCAATTTGATTTAGATAAAAAAGAATTAGGTTTTTTAAGATTAAATCTAGAATATGGTCATAAATGTAGAAAAACTTTCTTAAATATTAA
>MDTD01080243.1_pt1 | contig 13667 bp, 15 predicted proteins | sample 811221 | NCBI WGS metagenome assembly MDTD01 (sample SAMN05326646, study PRJNA326480) | marine metagenome | isolation source: seawater | place: Pacific Ocean: South West | collected 2011
CCGGCGCCAACATCTCTACACCATCGGACAAACGGGAACGGGTAAATCATCCCTGCTTTGTAACCTGATTACACAAGACATCGCCCTCGGTCATGGCATTGGTTTGATTGACCCACACGGCGACCTTGCAGAAGCAGTCCTTGCAAACATCCCGTCGCATCGGGTCAACGATGTGGTGTACTTCAATCCTGCGGATACGGAGTATCCGATTGGACTCAACCTGCTTGAGAATGTGCCCGAGGAACAACGCAACTTGGTTGCTTCAGGCATTGTCGCAACCCTCAAGGGGATTTGGCCCGACTTCTTCGGCCCGAGAATGGAGTACATTTTACTCTCCAGCATCCTGGCACTGCTCGATTGTGAGAACACATCAATTCTTGGCATCCAAAGAATGCTGGTGGATGAGAAGTATCGGTCATGGGTATTGCGACAGGTCACGAACCCGTCGGTTCGTGCTTTCTGGTTCGGCGAGTTTGCCCGATATGACAAACGCTTTCTTGCGGAAGCCATTGCCCCGATTCAAAACAAGATTGGACAGTTGGTACTCGCCCCAACGACACGCAATATCCTCGGGCAAATCAAGAGTGGCTTCGACACTCGTTTCATCATCGACAACAAGCGAATTTTCATTGCTTCGCTTTCCAAAGGTCGCCTTGGGGATGACAAGGCTAACCTATTGGGAGCAATTCTTCTGACATTGTTTCAACTCTCTGCAATGAGGCGAACTGATATCCCTGAGCATGAACGGAATGACTTTCATCTCTACATTGACGAGTTCCAGAGCTTCTCGACCACCTCATTTGTGTCGATCCTCTCGGAAGCTCGTAAATACCGTCTTTGCTTAACCCTCTCGCATCAGTACATAAAACAGTTGCCCCAGAGCCTTCAAGACGGTATTTTTGGCAATGTAGGAACACTTATTTCGCTCCGTGTGGGTCAGTCTGATGCCACGGTTCTTTCGGAGCAATTTGGCGGGGGTCTTGTTCCTCGACATTTCACTGACCTGGGGAATCATCGTGCATGCGTAAAGCAACTTTCGGGTGGTGAATACGGCGAACCGTTTTTCTGTGATATGTACCCGCCAGTTGACATGAGATGTGGCAAACGTGAACAAATCATCAAAACGTCACGCCAGCGCTACGGAACGAAACGCGACGTGGTTGAAGAAAGGATAGAGAGATGGATGAATCAGGATATATCGGGGCATTAATGCGACATGGGTTTATGCCACGAATCGATGAAGAGCTTGCTAGAGTATCAGCACGTAATCAATATAAGTTGATATATCGGTACTTCCGAAAGTACCGTAAGCGCGTCATTCCTGAATTGTACGTACTCAGTGTGCTTTTTGTAACACTGGGTCTCTACTCAGGTGGAATTAACAACTCGTCCACCCTTGGTATATTTTCTCTCCATATCTCATTATTAATCATTTTCTTTATCAAGCTTGTGCTTATTGATGCCCAAGCATATAACTTCTTTAAACAACATCTTCGTAGCTCAGTACTCGAATGCACACACTGTGAACGTGTCATTAAATGGAATGAACCGTGGTTATGTGCTCATTGCAAAGAATCACAAGTGTGTGATCCTGACGTAGTGTATGATGAAACTGGTCCTGAGATGAGAGTAAAAACCCTTCCTGATTTCACTTCGTCCTTTTTATACGCATGTGGCGTCTGTCAGAAAGAACCTCTCGCATTGCAATGCCCTGAATGTCATCAGCCAATCCCGATGACTGATGGGGATATCAAATCGCCAAGCTGGTGGGCACGACTTGCATCAGATACATATATTCATACAGACGAATCAGATGAGTCTAATGAAGATGCAAGCGAAGAGCCCCAGTCTCAGATCGAAATTTTCAAGAAACGTATCAATTACAAAATACAAAATGCGATTGATTTGCAAAAAGCAAAAGAAGACCTTTTGCTTGAGGCCAAAGAAATTAAAAGTCCCCGAGAACGAAAGCGGGTAATTGAAAACATCAATGCTGCGGTTGATGATATTGAGTATTTTAACGAGCAATAAAAACACCCCGTCCATCAGGCGGGGCATTAGCTCAAGCTAAAATCGTATCAAGGTACTTGGTTTGATGTCCCACAATTTCATCCTGAGTGGTACACCTTCCATGTTCGATATCGATCAATACTTGAAAGTCTACAGCTTTCAGAATCAATTCCTCGTACAAAGCATGCATGAACTGAAAGCGTTTTTCCAGTGGCAAATCTTTCAGTTTTTCATTGAACTGCGAGAATGCTTGACTTGAAAGCCGCTGACCTTCTTTTAAAACAATCAAATGGTCTTTGGCACTGCGTTCTTTTGCGCGAGCAATATGTTCATGAATACTAACCAAGTTTTCGCTAGTTGTTGAAGTGTTCATTGATATACCCCTTATGTGATGTTTGGTTGTAACCAAGCTGGACAATCAGCTTGGCTTCTTTCCAAACACCACAGGGCATCTAATCTGTATATATAAAAGCATAATTTTATGTATATGTCAATAGATTGATATTTACTCAGTTATCCACACGTTGACCATCTCCATACGTGTGCTTTGCTATACATGGAAATTGTTCTTTCACACCGACAGACGCATCAGCGTCGGTCGCTGTTGTTGTTTGTCTCATTGATATGGAGATATGTATGGCAACGGCAAAGTTCCCACTCGGCAGAACCGTTATCACGAAAAATGCAGCAAACACACTTGCAGCAATATCCGTGAAGGAATGTTTGGAACGTCACGCTCAAGGTGATTGGGGTGATGTATGCAAAGAGGATCGGCAGAGCAACGAAGAAGCTCTGAAGGAGGGCCTCAGATTGTTTTCCTCCTATATGGATTCCAAGGGCACAAAGTTTTGGATCATCACAGAGCATGACCGCTCAGTTACAACCGTGCTACTTCCAGAGGACTATTGAGAGAAAGGAGGCCCAGAATGGCACAATGGCTCAACTACAAGGAATTGAAAGCGGAGATTTCATTTATTGATGTACTGGAACACTACGGAGTCGAAATGAAGATCAAAGGCGAACAGGCAACGTGTCCCTGCCCCTTGCCATCGCATGATGGTGACTCAACGTCTCCATCATTCTCAGCAAACCTCGACCGGAATATCTTCCAGTGTTTCGGATGCGGTGCAAAGGGCAACATCTTAGATTTTCTTTGCCTCATGGGAGACAAGAATCCGAAGGATGCCAAGCAGTTCCATCAGGTGGCTGTCATGGCCAAAAGAAAGTTCTTGTACAAGCCACAACGGGAAGCCCCTGCATCAAACAAGCAGAAAGCTTCTGGCAAAGCCAAGGTGGTGGTCAATCCACCCCTCGACTTTGAATTGCAGGGGCTGGACCCGAACCATCCACACTTTGATGAACTGGGACTCAAACCAGAGACAATCAAGCACTTTGGCTTGGGATACTGCAAGCGTGGCCTCATGGCTGGTCGCATCGCCATTCCACTGCATGACGCTAATGGCCAGCTCATCGGCTATGCAGGAAAGCTGGTGGATGAAAGCAAAGTATCGGATGACAATCCACTGTATCTGTTACCTGCACGACGAGAGCGGAAGAATGTGGTTTATGATTTCCAGCCTGAATTGTTTCTGTATCACGGGCATGCGATTACGAAGCCTGTGTGCTATGTGATTGTGACACAGGGGTTTATGCTTATTTGGAGGTTGTGGCAAGAGGGAAAGCGGGATGTGGTGTCGGTGATTGGTGATGGATTGTCAGATGAGCAGGCTAGCCTGATTTCATATTTGATCTGTGTAAAGCATGGGTTTTAGTGGACGACAGCAAGTTCTGATGATAATCTAGTTTTTTGAAGATTGTAGAGAAATCGGAATGAAGATATGGTGTCGATGGATACCTTCCAATAGTAATGTAAATCCGGGAGTCTAAAACATTTTAATTACTGACACCCCCTTTACTAGGGGGTGTCAATTTAAATCACACATCAATAATTCATAAGAACATCAATTATAAGTTTGATTAGTAGTTGTCGCACGGCAGCTCACGTAGAGGACTAGGAGGCCAGCATGGCTGACAATGTTTGGATTGAAGACCTTGACGGGAAAATATCATTAATATTACGTAGCGACCGAACTCGGATTCAATCTTTGGAGCAGTTGAGACAACATCTTAAAATTGGGAAAGACATGCTCTCTAGAATAAAAGCTGGTACTCGTAAACTTACAGAAGATAATTTCTTAAAATTATGCGAAGCGTTCGATACAAAACAAAAATTCTGGTTTCTTCCAATACACGAATTTGGTCGACAACTAGGATTTACGCGACAACAGATAGCATTAATTGCGAACTCGCATCTTCCCGGAATTGATTTTAATTCTCGCATACGCGGAGAAAGAGCAGAAGCCATTGCTTCTGTTATTAAAGGATACTGGGAATCATATTATTATTCAGTATCTCGTATTGACAAACCCATTATCAGCAAAGATCTGTTGATCATACGAGATGTCAATGAAGACGGTTATATTGAGTGCGAAATCGATGATTCCCATTTTCGTTATTCCGGCTGGTGTTTCCCCATCCAAAGTCATCTATACTTTATACTTGAAAAAACTGATTTGTATAATGAGATAATTGTCTACGTAACAAATATACCTGACCGTGACCCTCCCATGCTTTACGGTGTAATGTTGTGTTTATCTGGTGGTGTTGATGATATGCAATCATACCCTTCAGCTGCGCGGGTCGCATTCCGTTTCCTTGGAAGGAAAGATGATATTAAACTAAATATTGACATGTCAAAAATAAACGATATTGAACAATATCTGCGACAAACTGTCCCTCAATATGTAGAGCCCAACGACCCCAATTTAGATCAAACTCAAAACAAAATTATTAAAGATATTAACAATATAATTACACCCGAAACTATACCCGCTGCATTAAGAATGGCCTGGTCCACAAAAAATTAGAAAAAAACAATAAATAACGCACTACAGGAAGATGGAGTCTTAAAAGCTTTTTTTTCGCACACTTACATCATTGTTTGCTAAGCAAAAAATCATAAAACACCCCAGAACAAGGACCTAATCCGTCAGTTGCAATACAAGGACCGTGTTTTGTCATAGACGCCCTGTCAAGATGGATAAAGAATCATCATGAAAACATAAGACCTCTAATCAAATAGGGAGTGAGATGATGAAACACGTATGCCTGATATTTACCCCAATTGATCACACTTACCGTGATGCCGCAACGCATTTTTCTCCTCCGTTGGGGCTTGTGGCACTTGAGAACTATATCAAACAGAAACTTCCAAACGTCAAGGTGTCGATTCTTGATGGAAGTGTTGTGCACTCAATGGATGAAATTTTAAAATTCATTGATCATCATTCTCCGGATATTGTCGCTCAGAGTATCCAATTGATATCTTATGAAAACGCGCTAACAATTGCCAAATATTCCAAAACAAATGGAGCTATAACGGTTGTGGGTGGACACCAAGCAACACAACTTGCAACCGAAATTGTTTCGCGGCAGGAAGGTATTATCGATTATGTGGTAGTCAATGATGGAGAGGAAGCTATTGTCGGTTTGCTAACTGAAAAAGAACCTGCCCATATACCTAATTTAGTTTTTTTGAATAATGGCATTGTAAAAAAAACAAAGAGTCATATGGTTGATCTGCATCTGCTTCCTCCAATTGATTATTCAAACTGCGATTTTGCCCCATATGACTCTTTGCTTAGTCAAGCTCAATTTGATTCATCCACTAAAATTTCTCGATATCTACGTATATATTCACACAAGGGATGTTCAAACAGAGGTAACAGCAGTGCATGCGTTTTTTGTGGACGAGCTGATCGTGGTGTAAGATTTAAGACACCAAGTCAATTTTGGTTAGATATGGAAAATGTTATTACTAATTGCAATGCAGATTATGTATTTGATGTAGGAGATGATTTTTTGTGTATTCCTAAGTGGCTAGAACAGGTTGCACTCCAAAAACCAAAATTTTCAAAGCAATATCAATTAGGAATTTTTGGAAGAGCGAACAGAGTAACGTCTGAGGTAGCAGGTTATCTTAAAATTATTGGTGTCACAGATGTTGTTATTGGATTTGAATCTGGTGACGAACGCGTACTTGAATTATGTGGTAAGAAAAATACAAATGTAAGGACGAATGCTGAGGCCGCATGTTGTTTGTTCCAGAATGGAATTGATATTTGTGCGAGTTATGTTTTAGGATTGCCTGGAGAAAATGAAGAATCATTAATGGCTACCATTGATTCCGCAAAAGAGATTGCTAAAATTGCTGAAAGATATCTGGGCCGACCACCTCGAGAGCTTGTTGCCAACCTTATTGAACCCAGCCCTGGATCACCTGTCTACAAAGGCATTTTAAAGTCCATGCCTGAAAAGTATTCAGGAAAAGATATATTGTCACTTGAAGAATTACAACGAGATTATTATCGTGTTTACTTTGGTCTTGAAACTTTACATGAATATAAACGATTTCGTAAAATCTTGTGTGCAGCCGCCCAAGAAATTCATTCTTTAGTAGGATATGCCGACCCTCAAGGTTGGAAGAATGATGAAATAGTAGAAAGTATTTTTAATTAAATTTAACGAAAGGAACATTGTATGCATAATTCTTATGATTACCGAGAGTGTAAAACTGTTGCAGTAATGTCTAAAAAACTTGAGGTTGGAGCTGCCTTAAATGCAGTTGCCCATCTTGCAGTTGCTTTAGGCCATAATGTGGGAAGTAAAATGATGGGAAGGCCTATACTAGTTGATGCGGCTGGGGTGTCCCATGTAGGCATCTCTAAATATCCAATCATTATTACACGTGTTAAAGTAAGTGCTGTAAGAAGAGCAATAGAAGCTGCAAGAGTAGATGAAAATTTAACGGTTGTAGACTTTCCTAATCAAATGTTGGAGACAGGACATGATGATGAACTTGCAGATTCAATGGCAGCAGTACAAGAATCAGAAATCGAATATTTGGGAGCCATGATTTACGGTCCTGCTGACAAAGTTGACGCTATTACAAGCAAATTTTCACTTTGGCGTTAGTATCTCCATCGCCAGTAAATTCTTAATTATGCCCACAAAAATATTATATATTTACTGTGTTATTTCACACAAATCGTCAAGATGGTATTGCCAGTAATGCTGATTTTTGTGACCAGACATATTTGAGATTTTATCAATAGATTTTTGTTAGAAACAATATTATGGATGTTTTTTAATCTAATTTCGCTATGGCATACAACCAACACTCTAAATGGACACAACCGATACTCCTTTTCATCCATGCCACACCTCTTGGCAAATCCGCCACTTCTGTAATACTCCCGATAGCCAATCGCTTTATTGACAACAGTTTGGATTGTTTCCGTTCCTCGATCAAGCTCCAGAAAAAAGACATGTTCAGATAGCCCACCATCTGGTTCCTGCTCGTGGATGCGGATGAAGCCATCAGGCTTCATTAAGACTTCTCGGTGGTTCGTCCAGCCATTCTCAGTCACCGGTCTTGTGGTTCGGAACTCGTACATCTTTGGCCACGTGGAGAATTCAGCAAGCGTTAGATGTTCCGTTTGCCTGATTGACGATGCAAATGATGCTTTGATGTTCTGTACGGCTAGTTCATGGCGAATGGTGGCATCACTGACGTTTACTCGCTTCTGGAAGGATCGCCAATTACGTTGTGGGAACTGGGACAGAAGACCACGCTCATGAATTAGGTCATAGCCGAGTTTAGCAAGATACAGGATTGCAGGTTCATTTGGCTGACGTGAACGCTCAGCAAGGTAGCCTGCTCTAAGCAAAGCTTGAACACGCTTCTTGGTAGCTTCGGGCTTGTCGTCAAAGTACAGGGCTGCAAGATGGGCGCGGGTCATGATGCGGGACTCGTAGAGTCCACAGAGGATGTCCAGATCACGGGGCTGGACACTGATGTTGGGTTTTGATCGTCCCCGAGACATGAACCATATGATACCAAAAGAAAACCGTATTGTGCCCCCCCGACACAATACGGTTAGATTGAACATCATTTGCTTGTTATCTCATTATCGTACCCAAAAGTACCCGTCTGGCTCTTTCCGAAGTCGCCAACCGTCATCATACAAAGAGACAATACAACTATGAGATTGGGGCAATGTTCCATGTCCAAAACCAAAAAACTCTGCTAGTGGCCCAGGAATAAACTTTGAAGTGTATTCAACACGATAAAAGTTTTTTTCTTTACTCATGCCTGTGATCTTGTCAACCTTACGGGTTCCCACGATTACAGAAAGGATGCTACCACGTTGCTGAACAATGTATTTACTAAGCTTGTTAGTAGGTGTAGCTTTATACCATTTTGAGAAAGTTCCATCGCGCATTTTCTTTTGATGCTCTGTGAAAGTGACATATCCTGACTTTTCAAGTTTAGTAAAAAGTTCTAATTCTTCTTCTTTAGTTTCTTTATATGAATTCGGGTTTGTTTCAAGTACAAGTCTTTTTCTGTAAATTTCGCTCTTATCCTTCAACAACTCCATAGCATCAGACCGTGTGAATTCATCACCACATCCAGTCAGTAAAAGAATGCAGATAAGACTGAATGATGTAATTGTGTAGTATTTCATGACGTTTCCTTTGGATTAAGTGTTCAATGATTCTGTTCAAAATTATTCGACGAGTCGGAGTAGGACTTCACCACTCCATCTGTATCAGTCACCACTGACAGGTTCTTTCCTTCATGATTTGAACCGCCAATAAAGGGACCGAGAATGGGCACAAACATGCCTGCTTTGAATTTCATTTTGTGGTACGACCACATGAGCGTGGTATCACCTGTTGATGAACGAGACCGACTTTCAGGCTGACCGAACCATTCGACTAACTGTGCCTCGGTGGTTTGACCCACGACAATTTCGTGGGTTTTGGTTTCGTCATAATCTTTGCCTGTGGTTGTACAACCTGTGCAGATAACAGACAGGCAAACGATGAGTGTGAGTGCAATTCTCATGCTTGCACCTCCTGACTTGTTTCGTCTCTTTCTTTGGATTTGTAATTATGCTGAGCTTCAGCAATCAATTCCGCCTGCTTTTTCATCAGACTCAATCTGAAATCGTACGAGATGCAATAGAGGGTGTGGATCACACAGAAGGCATAGGTGGGCACACCAATAAAGGCCCAGAATGTACAGACTGAAAAGATGTATAGAACAAGATGAAATTTGAATGCAGTCCTCCTTTCAGTCTTGTAGAAGTAGACCGGTGAACAGAAAAAGGCACAAAGAGCTGACGTGAATATCCCCATGGTTTGATCCTTTCTTGCCTTATGGGCATAAAAAAACGGGGCCGAGTGTCCGACGGACGGCACCAACTTCACACGCCTACCACAGCGTATCTCGTCTGATGTGTCCGCCGGGCGCAAGACCCCGTACGGGGAGCACCCAGCAAACGCCTTGACGAGGATTCCCAGAAATCTGGGGTGGTAGTTCGTGAAGTAAGGTGTTTACGTCTATAAAAAATTGGTTGTCAAAGAAGCGGTGTTACGCTTCGGTGCAATTCTCCTTGGTTGTTTTGATTGCTAACCTGCGAGTATATCGTACCTACATTTATGGGACAATGCTTGTCTGACGACATTACAATCTGGAATCCATTTTTCTGCAATCATGAACCAAATCAGTAACGTCATTCACGAAATTTTCAAGAACAGCAACAGTGTTAGCTTTAGGATAGGCATGCTGTGGCTGTGGAGGATTGGTGGTCGGATCAATGAATTCAGGATATGCTTCTGAAAAGCTGATATTCTTCGGGGTTCTTCTGCGATGAGTTCCATAATTGCGAAGATTAAATAGCAATATAAGCCATGGTTCTGATTTTTTAGATCGTTGTAAGTACTCGAATGCCTTTGATTGCTCCCCAGTCTTTTTAAGTATTTTCTCAACTTTATCCCAAGTGACATTCTGTAACCTTAAGTTGAGTGAGTATCCAATATTTATTTCATGTAAGATGGCCTCCACTGCCCCTGCTAAATGATACATACAACTCTCTATATGGGCATTTTCCCACGGATCACCTGTTGTAATCGCTGATTTTTCTCGTATTTTATTTTTTAATTCATTCAAATGTATTTCACCATATTTAATTTTTTCATCTGCTCTCAACATATATTTTTCCGTTCATCGTATCCGTCTTTTAGCGGTCATGGGTTCATCGAGGACATTCTGATTGACGCCATCAATGACGTCTTGTCGCTCTGCCAGTTGCTTGCGTGCCGATTCGACCCGATGAGCAAACGGCAGTTTTTCAAGCATTTCGTGTGTCTTTTTTTGCACATAGGGCTCACGTGCTAAACCTCCCTCAACGAGTGGGGTGATGATTGGCACTGGTTCTTTCATGCTCATGGTTCTGACATATGCATGGCGTTGGTTTTGACTGACAATCCGCTGGGTCGCCATGAAATACTGTTCTTCAACTGTGCGGAATTGGCGGGAAGAAAGTTCCTTGCCGTAGATGGTGGCAAAGGCTTCGGTCGAGGATGTGCTGGTACTCTTTGACGTGCTTGATTGATCGCGGGTGCTACTACTCACATGACCACCATCACGGTCGTCTGTTTCGGTTGAGCCATCGCTTTCGGACGTGGTTGTGGTTTCTGAGGAACTTTCCATCGTGACCAATTCTTGACCGAGTGCTTTGGTGCTGTACAGATCGTGTTTGACCTTATCCGGATCGATGCTTCCTCTGAATAGCCATTCGGTCAAAGCTTTCAATGAGTCTGGTTCTTCCAAGGAAAAAACGACTTTGGAACGAGCATTACCCATGACATTACGATAAATGTCTTCGCCGATTTTTCCGGCAGACAAGAGTTGTGTTGGGAATTGCGTTGCAAGTGTCAGATGCAAACCAAAGCCTGCCGCCTGTGCCAGATTCTTGGCAATGGTCGGGGTGATGAAATTTTGGAATTCATCAATGACAACCCGAAACGGTCGGTTGTGTTTGCTCTTTCCCCGAGCTTGAGCGGCAGTCCACAGGTCGGTAAGCATGAGCGTTGCCAGCGTGTCAGCATCTTCATCATCACCCCATGAGCCTTCGGTGGAAAGATTGACCAGCACAATCCAGCCTTCTTCAATTGCCTGCTCGAAATCAAAGGTGGAGCCATGCATGCCAAGCATCAGATTGAGCTTTTCGCAGTCCTGAAAGCGTTGCAGACGATTGATGGTGGATTCGATTTGTTCTTGGAATTGTTTCTGAGACAGAGAGCAGGCCCACTCCCAGTGTTCGGAAACGGGACCTGATAGCTGGGGAATAGCATTTCTGCGGAATCGCTGGTCATACGGTGAAATCATCCGTGGAGCTTCAACCAATGTGTGATCGAGTTGGTACAGGGCATGCAGAAGGTGTTTGAGCCAACGTTCAAAACGTGGAGTGCTATCGGTTCCGTCGGCTCCCCAGATGTATGCCATAGCTCGGACAAAAGCCCCAACGAGGGCTGAGGTTTCAGCAGACTGCTTTCGCAGGACGTTGTACGAGACGATGTATTCTTTGTCGGTAAGGTCAATGGGAACGATGGGCAGATCGGTCTTGCCCTTGGAAATGATGGCTTTCATGACCTGTCGGTACAGGTCGCCATGCGGATCAATCAGGAGCATGCCACACTTATGACGCCTCCAACCTGCAATGTCCTGACGGATGAGTGATTCAATGAGCTTGCTTTTGCCGGTACGGGTAGCACCTGCGATATACAGATGGCTTTCACGGTCGGAAGGTGAAAGCTTTAGATTGCCTGCACCGTCGAGACGGGTGCCGAGCGTGAGTGAAGATTTTTGCCAAGGGCGTCGGGGCATGGGGTTCCTCGGAATATCTAGTTGTAAGTAACCTTAAACGAGTTACAACTTTTTTCTAAGATGATTGGGTAAAAATGCATCAATCTCTTTGTCTGAAAATGTCATATCCTCAAGATTCTGCAATGCATCCTGTGCCTTTTTATATGCTTTAAAATTAGTTCCCGGCGCACCCGAATACACCACATGCAAATCTTTGCACAATCCATCCCTTGTCTGTTGTATCGATTCAATTGTTACCTGAAAAATTCTAATATCTGTCAATAGTGATAAATATTTCTCGCGAATAAACCATAAATCTGCGGCAGCTTGCCTGTGTTTTTGAGCTAATTCGCCCAAATCATAATCTTTTGTATATGCATTGAGCGTAAGTAGCACTGCTGATAAACAAAGACCAATTATGGCTCCTAACTTTCCACTACCAAAGGTGGCATCGATAAATCCAACTGTAGTCAGTGCAGATAGAATAATCTGAGCAATTTTTATCCATGAAAGCCGGTTTAAAAGAATATCGGCACATTTTTCATGGGTTTTATGGGAATAAACCACACGGCCATAACACTCGCGTAATTGTGATTCCAGTGTATTTCGTGATTCAGTGTTTGAATCATTCAGGGAATGAGCTTCCAAAGATCTCCCTCCACTTCTGTTTTGCTGACCATTCTTTTTTAGGCGATTCGGTTTCGTAACCTATGGCTTCAATTGCGAGATTACAACATCTGCGAGCCTTCCATTCAAAAAGCCCTTTTCTGTATACATACTGTCCACTACCCGGTGCTTTCCAATGCGTTTGTTCAGAATCTTGGGATGCCATATAATCAAAAAAATCACGACAAATGAAATCGTAGTACAAGTAAGACTTGTCACTGTAGGCGTAATTTTCTATAAACTGATATGCCAAGGTGTCGATTAGCAAGCCACCCATGGGAACATCCCAATTATTCTTCCATGATCGCATCATTCGACACAAAGGTATAAGATTGTAATTAGTTAATGTGTTCCTGTATCGAATCGCATCAATTTCGGGTCTTGGGTTTGTTGTTTTCCACGATCCTCCTGCATTTGCGTCTGGATATGTATAACTATCAGATTTATTAACAAAAACAGGAACTACTTCAAAAGTCATGCCATCTTGAAATTGAACCACCACAACTTGACCATCACCGCCAATGTTAGTTGATGAATATGTTTTCTGGATAGAATTTTTAACTTGCTGTAATAGTGCAGACTGACCATTACCAGTGTAGCCATCATATTGAAAGTATAATTGGGAAGGCAATTCAAAAACCATATCTAAGTCGCTAAAACCTTTAATAGCGGTATTACGACCGTATGATCCAACATATAGACTATGTGAAGTGTCAGAAATAGTATTCCAAAAATCTGTGTTGAGTCGACGTGTGATTGATTTATACCTGATAGATATTGCATTATTGTTTTGCACTTGAATATTTGAGCAAAAATCCTTAAACCATTCAGCTAATCCCATGCGAAATCTCCGTCCAAAAGTAAGCAATAATTTTTTATAGCAATTTTACATTTTTCCGTTTTTCTTGTTGATGCAAACCATCCAATTATGAATGCTTGCCTCAATTTACCCAAAAATGAAAACGTGTCTCAAAATCGTCGAAGCGAACATCATGTACCCTGAGATTGATTACGACCAAAGAGATATCCAGTGAGCCCCCCAACGATTACACCTGCTGTTGGATCCATATTGCCTCGATATGAGAGAAAGCAAACCACACCGAGAATCATTGCTACATACAAACCACCTGCAAGTATGGAAGTGCGCACGCAAAATGGTCCCAGTTTGAATAGTTGACGCGCACGCAAAAGAGGCCCACCCAGCAGGCCGACTCGA
>MDTD01069078.1_pt1 | contig 13666 bp, 12 predicted proteins | sample 811221 | NCBI WGS metagenome assembly MDTD01 (sample SAMN05326646, study PRJNA326480) | marine metagenome | isolation source: seawater | place: Pacific Ocean: South West | collected 2011
CCACTGCGACCGCGACCGCCACGGGGCTGACCCCAACCCAGATCACCGCGAAGCAGGCCAGGTGCATGCCGATGAAAGGCAGCACGCGCGCCCAGTCGATGCCGTGACGCTCATCGGCTGAAGGGTCGACTCCCGCCCAGGAGTCGAACCACTGCAGCAATGCGAGCGCCCGCTGTTTCACTTCTTCAGTCGGTGATGCGTGACCTGCCAGGCCTCGCCGCCCTGGTAGGCGAACAGCTCGGCGCAGGCGAGGAAGAACATGCGCCAGCGGTGGAACCACTGCTTGGCGTTCTCGGCGCCGTAGGTCTCGGCCAGCACCGGCATGAGCTCGGCGCGGTGGGCGACGAGGTTCTCGAGCCAGTGCTCGGAGGTCTGTGCGTAGTGACGCCCGTTGACCTCCCAGCGTTCTTCGAGCTCGAACGGAATGTCGAGATGCTCGAGCAGGTCGTGGCTGGGCATCATGCCGCCGGTGAAGAAGGAGCGACCCATCCAGTTGTCGTCGCCTTCGGTCTCGAAGGGGTAGCAGTAGCTCTTGTGCGAGAAGACATGCAGGAACATCTTGCCGCCCTCGCGCAGCCAGCCGTGTGCGCGGCCGAGCAGTTCTTCCCAGTTGCGCATGTGCTCGAACATCTCCACCGAGACGATGCGGTCGTACTCGCCTTCGGGACGGAACTGATTGGCGTCGGCAGTCACGACGCGCAGGTTGTTCAGCCCGCGCTCGGCCGCGCGCGCCTCGATGAAGCGACGCTGCGGAGCCGAGTTCGAGACGGCGGTGATCCGGCTCATCGGATAGTGCTCGGCCATCCACAGAGTCAGCGAGCCCCAGCCGCAGCCCAGCTCCAGAATGTCCAGGCCGTTGGCAAGCTGGGCACGCTCGCTGGTCAGCGCGAGCATCGCGGCTTCGGCCTCGTCGAGGGTCTCGTGCCCGGTGGCGTAGTAGCAGGAGCTGTACTTCAGATGCTTGCCGAGGCACTTCTCAAAGAAAGCCGGAGGCACCTCGTAATGCTGCTCGTTGGCGGCATCAGTGTGCAACGCGACCTGACTCGTGCGCATCTCCTCGACCCAGTTCTGCAGAGCCAGCTCGCGGCCGGAGGCAAAGCGCGCCTCCTCCTCACGAATCCGATCGCGCAGCAGGCGACGGATCCCCCAGCGAATCGCAAACTCGGGAACCAGGCCGCGTTCGGCCAGTTGGATGGATGTACTCATGAAGCGGACTTGGGTGGGAGGGGGAAGAAGGCCGAGACCGACTCCTGGTAGCGACGGTAGTCGTCGCCGCGGCTGCGCAGGGCCTGCTGTTCGGTGAAGGGCACGCCCGAGACGAAGCGCACCATGACGAACATCAGCGCGGCGGTGGCGAGGGCCCAGGGAAGGGCCGGCGTGCCCACCGCCATGACGGGGTAGGCGCACCAGATCAGCCACTCGAAGAAGTAGTTCGGGTGGCGCGACCAGGCCCACAGGCCTTGGCGGCAGGTCTTGCCGCGATGGGCCGGGTCGGCCTTCCAGGCGGCGAGCTGGCGGTCGGCGAGGTTGTTGCCGGCGAGGCTCAGCAGCCAGAGCGCGAGGCCGGCGATCTCCCAACCGGTGAATGCTGCGGCCGCGTTCTGCGCCAGCACGAAGAAGGGCAGGCTGAACAGCCAGGCCATCAGGGCCTGGAGCAGGAAGAAGCCGAGCATGAAGGTGCGGTAGCCGGTGCCCAGGCTCTCGGCCATCGCGCGGTAGCGGCCGTCCTCGCCTTCGTGCGAGAGGCGCTTGCCGAGGTGGGCAGCCAGCCGGCCGGCCCAGAACAGCCCGAGGGCTGCGACGGCGACCCGGCGCGCCGTCCAGCCCTCGCTCAGGGCACAGAACAGCGCGGCGCAGAGGCCGATGGCGACCGCCCAGGCAAAGTCGGCCCAGCTGCTGCGGCCCTCGCGGCCGAGCAGCGCCCAGAGCAGGGTGAATGCAAGGGCCAGACCGGCTCCGGCCCCAAGGAACTGGTCCCAAGGCATGCTTGCGATCGGTTCGTCGCTCGTTGGGGCCTGGATCCTCATCTCGGGAAATTAGAGGGGGATCCGACTTTGTGCAAGTCAATATCTAGACAAAGAGGCGTGGAACTTGATCATACCGGTCCAGGAAGTCGCCCAGATCCATCTTCCGGCGGGTATTTGCCGAGCTCATCGGGCGCAGCTTGCCGGTCACCGGTCGCTCCGGTCCGAAGGGGCGATCGAAGCGCCCAAAGACCCAGGTGATGCCGCTCATCGAGTTCGGATCGCGCCCATCCAAGGCGTAGAGGTTGTTGAGATGGAAGAGGGTGTCCCAGGCCTCTTCCGGAGACGGGCTCCAGGCGATCAGGTGCTTGCCCCAAAGCATGCGGAGGTAGTTGGGCATCCAGCCCTCGCGGACTAGGCAGCGCTGGGCCGCGTTCCAGAGCGGGTCGTGCGTCTCACCGCGCTCGAACTGCTGCGGGGTGTAGGAGTATTCCCGCGGATCGGATCGATGCGCCTCCACGGTGGCGACGGCCCAATCGGGTTGGCTGCCCCAGCGCTCGCAGTCCGGGTTCTGGTCGGCGAAGCGCTGGCCGAGCTCCCGCCAGGTCACCAGCTGATCGAGGAAGGTCTCGGTCTGCTCGCGCAGTCCCCACCAGCCGGCCCGCTTGCCGCGCGCGGCGTCGGCCCGCTCGGCGAGCTGCGGCGCGAGCTGCTGGGGGCTGGTCCCCTCGGCGTCGAGCACCGCTTCTAGCACGCTGTAGGGAGAAAGAAAGCCGTAGTGCAGCGCCATCGACAGCCCGCTGGCCGGGGTCGGCTCCATGCGCAGGGCGTCGTAGCGCGGCAGCTGCTGATCGACGAACTCGCGCAGCCGCGCGCGCGCAGCCGCGGTGCCGCCGCGCCAATCCGTGGCCGGGACCTCGTAGGCGAGCGGCAGCTTGGTCTCGAGCGCGAAGCCGGGCGCGAGTTCCTCGCTCGTTGCGGCGGGCCAGCGCTGCTGGATGGCTTCCTCGACACCCGCTCGGCCCAGGTCGTAGTCGGCGAGGGGCGCCTCCCGGGCCGGGCGCTCGAGCCAGTCGGGCAGGTTCTTCTGCATCCGACGACGAAGCACATAGGCGCTGGGCAGCGGCCCGGGCGCGGCATCCAGCGGCAGCAGCCCCACGCTGTCGACCGCTTCGAGTCGGCAGTCGAGCTGCTTGCGCGCGGCTTCGAGTATGGCCGGGAAGTGAAAGCCCGGGTGGCGATCCGTCACGACCACGGCGGCCTGCTTGGCCATCGCAGCCAGCAGCCCCTTGCCCGCCCCCGGCTTGCGCTCGACGTAGGGGTAGTAGCTGAGCCGACGTCGGTCGATGGCCTCGAGGTGCTCGGCCATGCCGTCGAGGATCACCCGGTGGTGGCGCGGGCAGGCCCAGCGGTAGTCCGAGCGCAGCGCTTCGAGGATGAGCAGCGGCTTGCCCAGCTCGCGGCACCAGTCCAGCGCCCTGTCTAGCGCGTGATTGCGCTCCAGCCGGCGCGTCGCCGTCATCCAATAGAGGACGTATTCGCCCTCCGCGCGCGGCGGCTGATCTCGAAGGACTCGAGTGCGAAGATCTCGCGAAATTCCCATCTGTCTAGCTTATAATCTCGTCAGATGGCAGATCCAGGGGCGAAGCCAAACCCGGATGAGCTTCTGTCGATTGGAGAGGTCGGCGAGGCCACGGGTTTGTCCCCGCACACCATTCGGGTGTGGGAGCGGCGCTATGGCCGCCCGGCCGCGGTGCGCCTGCCCTCCGGGCATCGTCGCTACACCCAGGATCAGGTGGTGTGGCTGCGGCGCATCGCCGAAGCGCTCGCCAATGGTCATCGCCCCGGCAAGGTGCTCAAGCTGGAAGAGGCCGAGCTCGACAAGCTGCTCGCCGATCAGCCTGGCGATGAGCTGGGGCCGCTGGTCCAGCAGATGATGGACATGGTCTACGCCAGCGACAGCGTCGCGCTCGCCGACGAGCTGAAGCGCTGCTGGCGCAACCGCGGCGCGCGGATCACGATCTACGACGCGATCGTGCCGCTGATCCACGAGGTCGGGCGCGCCTGGCAGGAAGATCGGCTGACCATCGCGCAGGAGCACCAGCTCACGGAAGTGCTGCAGGATCTGCTGCGCGGCTTCCGCGGCCAGGTCGCGGCGGGCGAGCGCAAGATCGCCGAGTCCGATCGGGTCATCCTGGCGACGCTCACCGGCGAACGGCACGGCCTCGGGCTGCAGCTCGTCGCGCTGCTGGTCGCGCTCTACGAACGCGAGCCGGTGCTGCTCGGCGTCGACCTGCCGCCGGAAGAGATCGCCCGCGTCTCGCTCGAGGTGCCGCGTTCGCCGGTGGCGATCAGCGTGTCGACCTCGTCCGGCGGACCGGCGACGGATCGCACGATCACCGCGCTGCGTCGCGAGCTCCATCCCAAGACGCAGCTTCTGGTCGGCGGCCGCGGCGCCCGCCGCGCGCGTCGCGGCGTCCGCGACGTGACCTATCTGCCGACGCTGGCCGAGTTCGAGCTATGGCTGCAGGCCGAGTATGGTCTGCGCCCCTTTGATCAGCAGGGCTAAGCTGACCGCATGGTCTGGCCGCTTCCGCCGATCGAGGAACGCCCTCTGCGCCTTGGCACCTCGATGTGCTTGCTCGGCGCGCCGGTGCGCTACAACGCGCAGGCCAAGGAGTGTCGGCTGATCACGCGCGGGCTGAAGGAGCGCGTGGATTGGATCGCGGTCTGCCCGGAGATGGGCATCGGCATGGGTACGCCGCGGCCGACCATTCGGATCGTGGTGGGGGAGAACGGCGAGGACCGGCTGGTCGAGACCGACTCCGGGCGCGATCACACCGACGCGATGCGCGCCTGGGCCGAGGAGAAGGCTGAAGAGCTAGCGGCGGAGAACCTGCATGGCTTCGTCCTGGCCAAGGGCTCGCCCAGCTGCGGGATGGAACGGATCAAGGTTTATAAGGATGGCGGTCCAAGTCATCGCTCGCGCGACGGCTTCTTCGTCGAGACGCTGCGGGCGCGGCTGCCGTGGCTGCCGCTTGAGGAAGACGGCCGCCTGAATGATCCGCATCTGCAGGCGCACTTCTTCGGGAGGGTGCGCGCGGTGCGCCGCCTGCGCCTGCTGTTTGAAGATGGTGACTGGAAGCGCGGCGCGGTCGTCGACTTCCACACGCGCGAGAAGTTCTTCCTGCTCGCCCACAGCACCGCGCTGTACCAGGAGCTCGGCAAGCTGGTCGGCGCGATCTCCGAGCTGCCCGCGGCGGAGTTCGCGGAGCGCTACCAGGACCTCTACCTGCGCTGCATCGCCCGGCGACCGACCCGCGGCACGCATCAGAATGTGCTGGATCACATGGCGGGCTTCTTCAAGCACCCGCTGCGTCCCGCAGAGAAGGAAGAAGTGCGCGAGGCCATCGAGGCCTACCGTCGCGGCGAAGCGACCCTGGCGCTGCCGGCGCGCATCCTGCGCTTCCTGGCCACGGCCTACCAGGAAGACTATCTGCTCGATCAGATCTACTTCGACGAAGCGCTGCGCACTTAAACTGCGCGGATGAAGCCGCTGGTCCTGCACGAACTGCCGCCGTCCCCGAACTGCACCAAGGTGCGCATTGCGCTGGGCTACAAGGGGATTCCCTTCGAGAGCAAGCAGGTGGATGGCCAGGATCGCACGCAGGCGATCGCCGACTACGGGGTCGGGCTCACGCCCGGGCTGACCGGCGAGGGCTTCCGGATGTACGACTCGCACTCCATCCTGCGCTACCTCGATCTGAACTTTGAGGGCCCGCGCCTCCTGCCGACCGACGTGGATCAGCTGCGCGTGGTCGAGCAGTGGGAGCGCTGGGCGCGCTCCGAAGCCCTGGCGGGGCTGGGTGGGGTCTGGGCGATGGCATTCGGTCGGCAGGATTTCGACCAGGCGGCGCTCGATGCAGCGCGCGCGCAGATCACCGCGGATACCCAGAAGCTGGAGGACGAACTGGAAGGGCGTGAGTGGCTGGTCGGCGATGCGATGACGGCTGCCGATGTCTGCGTGGCAGCGCGGCTCGTCCTGGTGATTCCGCCGGCCTCCATTCAGGCGGCGGTCGAAGGCAGCGGCTTCCCCTTCTGGCCCTTCTACTTCGAGCACTGCGCGGTACAAGAGGCGCGGCCGCGCACGCGAGCGCTCCTCGAGCGCGTCCTGGCGCACGACCCGCTGATGCAAACGCTCGCCCAGGCGGCTGCGTAAGCCGAACGATGAGCGAGTCCGCGGACGCCGGCGCACTCGAGTACCTCGACCCTTCCTGGGCGGTGCGACTGGGCCGCGCCATGCGCCGCATCAAGCGTCACGCCAGCGACGACCTGCTGGTGGATCGCAGCCAGCGGCTGGTCGACGAGTTTGAGCGACGGGTCGAACAGCGCGTGCAGCTCGACGAGCGTCGCGCCGACTACCTGCTCAAGCTGCGCGCGGCGGCCGAGGAGCTGTTCCACGATCTGCGCGAGGCCGATGAGTCGCTCGACGAGGCCGAGCGTGGCGCCGAGGAGGTGTTCCAGGATCAGCTGCACAAGCTGGCCTTCGGCACCGCGATCATGGCGCAGATCAAGCTGGCCTTCGAGCTGGTGCTGGCGGCCTTTGTCGGTGTTTCGCTCAGCCTTTCCTATGGGGTTGTGCGCAAGCAGGCGGTGGGGGCGGAGGAGCCCACCACGATGACGGTCTTGGCCGCGGTCTCGCTGGCGTTGGCCGGCTTTGCCGTCACCATCGTGACCCGGGTCTGGCTGCTGCGGCGCAAGAATCAGCGCATGGTCTCGGCCCGCGAGCTGGCGTTCTGCCACGCGCACATCGCCTATCACCACGAGCGCGCGAAGGCCTTTCGTGCTTGCGAGCGCGATGTCGCCGCAGCTTGGCAGGCGCTCACCGGTCAAGATCTTCCCGACAACGCCGAAGCTCAGTTCGCCGAGCTCTACTTGGAAGAAAAAGAATCGGCGGCGCGTTGGGCCGAGAAGCGCACGCCTCTGGTCGAGAAGATGGGCACCAAGGCCGAGGATCGTTTGACCGAGGCGAGTCAGGGCGACCTCGCCGACTTCGCTGACTTCCTCAACTAGCGCGCGGGCCGCAGCTGCATGACCCGGCTGGTCGCGCGGCCGAAGCCGCGCAGTTCGGCGCGGTCGCCTTCGAGGAGCAGCAGCGCGAAGGCATTGGTCTCGGTGTCGAGCATGCCTTCGAGGGTGAGGAAAGGCAGCGCTTCGCGCTCGGCGTAGTTGCCTGCGTGGTTGTGCCCGTTGACATACAGCTTGACGCAGGCGTGGGCGCAGAGCAGCTCGCGCACCTCCTCGGCATTCCAGAGGTTGTGGACATCGTCCGGCCACAGCGGGAAGTGGCAGGCCACGAGCACCGGGGTGCCCTCGGCGTCCGCGCGGACCAACTCGCGGCGCAGCCACTCCATCTGCTCCGGGCCGATGCCGCCGTTCCAGGTGGGGGAATCCGGATTCACTTCGCGGTGGAAACGGCGCGAGGCCTCGGCGCGAGGATGCTCCTCCGGCCAGGCGACGTAGCTGAAGTCATTTCCGTCCAGGATCAGCAGTCGCCAGCCGCCGGGCAGCTCGACCGCGGCGTAGCGCTCGGCCTGGCCGAGCCGCGCCGGGACATCGAGCTTGCGCTCGTCGGCGACCTCGAAGTCATGGTTGCCCAGCACGTGGTGCACCGGGCAGGGCATCCGTTCGAGGATCGGCACGACGGTGTCGAAGGACTCCCAGTCGCGGTCGATGAAGTCGCCAAGATGGAGCAGCGCGTCGGGCTCGAGCGCGGCCAGGGTGCTCACCGCTTCCTCCAGCTTGGCCGGCGAGCGGCGGTACAGCCGCACCCCGCGGTCGTCGGCGTCGGCGTACTGGCAGTCCGCGATCAGGGCGAGGCGCAGGGGCCCCGGGGCCGAGCCGGAGGGAAAAAGCGAGCAGGATGCCACCATGAACAGGGTCGCGAGCAGGGAGGCGCGCCGAAGCATGACCTACAATATCCGCATGTCCCGTCGCGCCACTCGCGAGGTCACGGTCGGCGATCTGAAGATCGGTTCCGATCACCCGATCCGGGTGCAGTCGATGACCTGCACCGAAACCGCCGATGCCAAGGCCACGATCGAACAGATCGAGCGCCTGGTGGAGGCGGGCTGCGAGATCGTGCGGGTGACGGTGAATCACGACCGCGCCGCCGATGCTCTCCCCGAGATTCGGGCCAACTGCCCGATCCCGCTGGTGGCGGATATTCACTTCACCCACCGCATGGCGCTGCGGGCGATCGAGGCCGGGGTCGACAAGGTGCGGCTCAACCCGGGCAACATCGGCAGCTTGGATCGGGTGCGCGAAGTGGTCAAGGAGGCCAAGCAGGCGGGCATCGCCATGCGCATCGGAGTCAACTCGGGTTCGGTCGAGAAGGACCTGCTCGAGAAGTACGGCTGGCCCTCGCCCGATGCCATGGTCGAGTCGGCGCTGCGCCACTGCGAGACCGTCGAAGAGATGGGGTTTCACAACCTGGTCGTGTCGCTGAAGTCGACCGACACGCGCACGGTGATCGACGCCAACCGCAAGTTCGCGGCGCAGTCGGACATTCCGCTGCACCTGGGCGTGACCGAGGCGGGCCGTCCCGGCTACGGCAGCACTAAGTCGGCTGCTGGTCTGGCGCCGCTGCTCTTCGACGGCATCGGCGACACCATTCGCGTCTCACTGACCTCCGATCCGGTGCTTGAGATCCCGGTCGCCTTCGACATTCTGAAGGCAACCGGCGCCCGCGTGACCAGCCCCGAGCTGATCTCCTGCCCCACCTGCGGGCGGATTGAGATCGACCTCGAAGCGCTGATGAACGAGCTGGAGGCTCGGCTTCAGGGCGAGAACGCGCCGGTCAAGATCGCGGTGCTCGGCTGCGTCGTGAACGGTCCGGGCGAAGCCAGCGAGGCTGACATCGGCATCGCCGGGGGCGGCGGCAAGGGCATCCTGTACCGCAACGGCGAGCAGGTGCGCATCGTGCCCGAGGCCGACATGGTCGACGCGCTCTACGAAGAAGTGCAGGCCTGGAAGCGCGAACAGGCCGGCGCGGCCCCGGTCTCCGCGTAGGCTGGAGTCCATGCGATCCGGAGGGCCCTGCCGATGACGCCGTCGACGCGCCGCGAGTTTCTGCAAGCCAGCATGGCGGTGGGGGCGACGGCCTGGGCCGCGGCCTCGCGCCTGCGCGCCCTCACGGCGGGAGGGAAGCAGCCCAACGTCGTGCTGCTGATGCTCGACGCGCTGCGGCCGGACTACACCCAGGCCTACGGGGCCGCGCGCGAGACCTCGCCCTGGCTCAAGCGTTTCGCGCAGGACGCGACGGTCTTTGATCGTTGTTGGAGCACCTCCACCTGGACGGCGCCGGCCTGCGCCTCGCTGTTCAGCGGGCTCTATCCGACCGAACACGGCATCGTCGAAGGGCTGATGGCGCATTCGCGGCGCAAGGAGCGCCAGGAAGACAAGGGCGTCGCCGAAATCGCCCCGCAGGGGCAGCGCATCAACGCGTTTGCGCCGGACATGGTGCTGCTGCCACAGTACCTGCGTGAGTTCGGCTATCGCTGCTTCGGGGTGGCCACCAACCCGAACATCGGACCGCAGATCGGTTTCGACCGGGGCTTCGAGAAGTTCATCGCCCAACCGGAAGGCACTGCCGATCAGGTTGCTGCCTGGGCCGAGCCGTGGCGCGAGGAGCTGAGCTCGGGTGAGCATCCCTACTTCCTGTACCTCCACTACATGGATGTGCACAAGCCCTACAACCGGCGCGCGCCGTGGTACCGACCGCCCGGCGGAGACGGGCTGGATCCCGGCGAGGCTCGCAGCGAGGCCGAGGAGGCCGCCGAGGCCTACCGCAGCGAGCTGCGCTTCCTGGACGAGCATCTGGCCGCGCTCGAGCAGGCCTGGGGCTGGGGCGACGACACGCTGGTCATCGTGGTCTCCGACCACGGCGAGGAATTCGGCGAGCACGGCGGCATTGGTCATCCCTTCCAGATGCATGCCGAGCTGAATCGGATCCTGCTGATGGCGCGTGGGCCGGGGGTTCAGGCGCAGCGCGTCGCGACCCCGGTGGCGATCCACGATCTGCTGCCGACCTTGCTGGACTGGCTCAAGCTCGCGCCGCCGGTCGAGAGCTCCGGCCAGAGCCTGGCTCCCTTCCTGGCCGGCGAGGCCGCGCCCGCGCTCGACGACCGTTTGTTGTATGCGCATCGACGGAAGAGCAAGTTCCGTCCGCTCGACCTCTGGGGCCTCAACGCCGGCCGCTGGCGCCTCATCCAGGATGAGAAAGGAGAGTTGCAGATTTTTGATATTGAAACTGACCCCATCGAGCAGCAGCCGCTCGAGCGCGCCGGCTCCCCCGAGCAGGATGCGCGGCTACGCAAGGCGCTGCAGGATTACGTCCAGGCCGGAATCAGTGATCGCGCGGTCATGCGCGAGGTCGAGCAAAGCGAGGCAGAACGGGCGCTGCTTGAGAAACTGGGCTATGCCGAGGACGGCGAGGGCGGCTAAACGAGTCTGACCCCTTTGAGTGTTGCACTTCTGCTCTAAGTCTCTTGTTTGTAGGGATTTCCGGGGTCGTTCTCAAGGGCAGGGGTCGAGATGAGAATTCGATCCAAACTGCTTTTCTGACAAGAGCTTAGGGAGCCGCTGCACCATTTAAGGGGGTCAGACTCGGGCAAGTGGCGTTCCACACTTGCGTTTTTGCCGCCGCGAGGGCATAAAGAGGGCGAGCCGCGCAGGCCTCGTGCGGCATCGTTGCGTCGTGCCGCAACCCGCTCTCAACCCCTCGCTGCTCCCGTTCTCGCTGCTGTTGCCCGGCAGTGCCGGGGATATCCTGCAACTGGATGCCCCCATGTGGATGACGCGGGCCCCTGCGGTCTATCAGGTGGTCGGAGGCCCCGGCGAGCACACGGGTAGCGCCACTTTGCACGTCGCCGGCTCGCGCGCGGTCTACAGCGCGATCCAGAACCGCGAGGACGACGAGATCCACATCCGCATCTTGGGCGGCGGAGAACAAGGTGAAAACCTTGAGTGGTCGGGCCGCATCTCGGACATCTACACCAAGAAGGGGCCGCCGCGCAGCTTGGCCGTCCTCGAGGCGCTGTTCGAAGAGACCGACAGCATGTGGATGATGCGGATGATGGCCACGATGATCGGCCTGCGCCGCACCCATCAGCTGAACACCCCGAAATTTGGGTTCAGCTTGGTCGTCTGGTCGCGCCTGCCGGTGCTGAACGGCTTCGGCGGCGACGTCGCCATGATGACCTCGACGGCGATGGCCTTTAAGGCCTCGACCGGGCTCGACAAGAAGCGCGTCGACGGCATCCGCCTGGCCCGCGCTATCGTGCACGGCGCCAAGGAGGTCATGGGCCTGCGCATGCCGCTCGCGGATGCGATCACCTGCGCCCTCGCCGAGCGCCAGACCGGCATGTTTATCGAGCACGGCGCCGACCCGGGCATGCAGTGGGCGCCCATTCCGGATCACACCTTCATCGGGGCGATCGATCTGGGCATGGATCCGATCACCGAAGAGGAAGATCGGGTGGCCGCCGAGGCCGGCGCGGCCATGGGCATGGCTCACCTCAACAAGGAGCGCCGCAAGCAGAAGGAGCCGCAGTACGGCGGCTGGGGTCAGGTCACGCCCAAGGAGTTCGAAGGCGGCCTGCGCAGCTTCGTGCCCGCGCGCGAAAGCGGCGCCGACTGGCTGGCGGCTTTCACCAAGGACGAGCCAGAGATCGCCGAGCTGGTCGATCCGGATCGTCCCTACCGCCAGCGCGCCCTCTCCGAGCACCAGATGCGCGAGTCGGGGCGGGTGCACCGCTTTGTTGAGCAGCTGGCCGAGTACGCTCGGACCAAGCGCGAAGACCACCTCTCGGAGGCGGGCAAGGTGCTGGGTTCCTCGCATCGTTCGCTGCGCGACAAGTGCGGCATTCAGGACGACGCGATCGACGAGGTCCTGGGCAAGATCCAGTCGGCCGGCCGCGACGCCGGCCTGTTTGGCGGTCGTCTCGCGGGCGCCGGCGCCGGCGCGGTCATCGTGGTCCTGGCGCACCAGGCAGGCGAAGAGCGCCTGCGCGAGATCATGGACGAGTTCGCGGCCGGTCCTTTTGCCGAGCGCATCGTCGATCCGCCCAGTCTGCACATCGAGACCGATCGTGGCGCCGCGATGACCGGCTGGTGGGAAGGTGTGCTGCAGCCGAAGGAAAGCGAGCCGGAAGAAGCGGCCGCGGCTTCGGCCGAAGCCAAGGATGGCGAGTAGGGAAGCAGCGCAGGCGCGGCGACGCGCGCTCGCTCACTTCCGCCGCGTCGAACCGGCGCTCGCCGATGCGGTCCGTCGGCTCGAACCCCTTCCGGCCTTCCCGGTCGGCCCACTGGCTCGTCAGTCGCACTTCGTCTACCTCTGCCGCTCGATCGTCTACCAGCAGCTGGCCGGCGCGGCGGCGGCGACGATCTGGGGTCGTTTCGCGGCGCTCACGCCGGGCGCCCGCGCCCCCTCGGCCGAGGAGCTGCTGCAGCTCCCGGATGCTCAGCTACGCGGCGCCGGGCTGTCCCGCAACAAGCTGGCTTCGCTGCACGATCTGGCGGAGCGCACCCTTGACGGCCGACTGCGGCTGCGCAGTGTGGGACGCATGCCCGATGAGGAAGTCATCGAGCACCTCACGCAGGTGCGCGGCATCGGCCCCTGGACCGCGCAGGTCTTCCTGATGTTCAAGCTGGGCCGCCCCGACATCCTGCCGCCGGCGGACCTCGGCCTCCAGGAAGGGCTGCGGATCCTCGATGGCCACGAGGAACGGCCGCACGCGCGCGCGCTCGAGAAACGCGCAGCGGCCTGGGCGCCGTTCCGCACCCAGGCCGCGTGGACCCTCTGGCGAGTGGTCGATGAAGCGCGCGAGCAGGCCGCCGACTAGAAGCCGACCTCGCGTTCGTGCAGGCTGGCGTTGCCGGTGTAGTCGTATGCGCGCACCACGAATGCCCCAGTCTCGTGCGGCCAAGGGAAACGCACCCCGTAGGTCGTGGACTCCTTGTCGAAGAAGTAGCGCTTCACAACCGCGACCGGATTGCGGAAGTCGATCGAGGCTGAATCCGGACCGCCATAGACGTGGTACTCGAGGTGGTCGTCGAGCTTCTCGCGGATCGGCACGCTCTCCGGGTCACGCGCGTGCGGGAAGTTGACGTAGGCGGTGCCATCGCCGTTGTTCGTCGCCGAGTAGCGAGCGCGGTTCTGCAGGTCGTCGAAGTCAAAGCTCGGGCGCGTCGTGTCGGGCACGGGAAGAGCGCCTTCATCGACCCAGTTCGCCACCTCGGGCAGGAAGAACTCGCGCTTGAAGCGCCAGGCGCGGTGAGCCTGCACCGGGTTCTGTTCGTTGAAGTACAGCTCCAGGAAAGCGGCACCGGTGCGCTTGGCATTGCCCTCGATGATGAAGCCATCCGGCTTCTCGGGCGTGCCGCGACCGATCATGACGCGCTCCCAACTCTCCAGGGAAAGGAAGCCGTAAGGCTGCTGATCGTGATGGCAATCGATGCAGACGGTCTTGCCGTCGCGGGCCGGCACCGTGGACCACAGCGGCCCGACTTCGGTGCCGTAATCAATCGGAGGGAGGGGGATTCGCGGCAAGTGTGCCGACACCAGTCCGGTGTCCTCCGATTGATTCCCGGCAGGGTCGAAAGCGACGACCCTGTAGTAGTACGTGACGTCGTCGAGCAGG
>MDTD01070722.1_pt1 | contig 13664 bp, 12 predicted proteins | sample 811221 | NCBI WGS metagenome assembly MDTD01 (sample SAMN05326646, study PRJNA326480) | marine metagenome | isolation source: seawater | place: Pacific Ocean: South West | collected 2011
CGCTTTTGTGAATTTCGCAGTATCTTCTTCAGAGGCGTGCTCAAGATGATACCTAATCCATCCACCACCTCTGTCTCCTCCTGACGCCTTGCAATCTCTATCTATCTCCCGCAAATCACTCAATGTGTCAATAATCGCCTTGGATATTTCAAGCATTAATGATTCATCAGTCCATGGTCTCTTGTTGATTCCAAACTTGAAACCGCCTGCAAATCCTGAACCTAACTTCGCTTCAACAGCAGAACTTGATTTGACATCAAACGGCTCGCCAATTTTCCATAACCTTCTAACGTGCTCTCGATTTTTTGCCCTTTCTAACATTTCTTCGTTAAACAATTCCATGCCTTCGTTCACACCTTCTGGTTTCGCATCATTGAATGCTGCATGAACATGGCCCACTCCTTTCTCAATAGTGCTATCATCGCAAACGCCATACAATTGCTCGTGCTTTCGCTTGAAGCGCTCGTAATCATCAAATCCCTTGGTGAATTCTTCAGCTAAACAAACGATGTCCCAGTTGTTTGCAACCTTTTCTTTCCAATTAGAGTCTAGGCGTATTGAGCGGCCACGTAATTGATTGATACTCATGCTAGTGGTTACTGTTGTCAAGTCCACAAGTACATTGATTCGCGAAGCATCCCATCCTTCGCCAAGTAGCCCTCTAGTACCAATCAAGCACTTTGTTAGTCCTTCTTGGAAAAACTCTGTAATCATCATTGAATAATAGCGAGGAATCCAATTCTTTCCCTTTCCTTGAATTTCATGGTATCCTTCTCTCATGTGGTTTTCGAATCGGATGTCCAAATCATTTTCTTCAACCCATTGTTTTGCTCTTCCAATGAATCTTTCAAATAAGTCATCATCGACCAACACTGTGCTTCCAGTCATCAGAATAGGGTCTAGAGAATCACCTTCCCCGTGCGTTACCATTGAACGGAATGCTGCAATCGCTCCACCTGCTTCATCATCCAAGATTCCGTCAACGAGCGATGTGGCGGATGTCTTTTCAAAATCTGTTACGATCACAATTCGAATCGATTCCCCCAATGCTGTTCTCTCAGCCGAAACAATTTTTTCAAGGGCTGAAATCTTTGATGAAGAGTAAGCCATTACCCTGCCAGCAGGTGATGCACAAGGTCTAGAACCGGTTTCTGTGATTTGTATTCCGAGAAGTCTCAGTCTAGAAACTACCGAATCAGATAACGCATGGTCTGTTTGGCTTTCAGAACGTCTCAAGCCATAGCGTACATATCGGTCTAGAACTGTTCGTAGCATGCTTATTCTTGTCCAAGATTCATCGAAATCATGGATTGCAATTACAGGCACATCATCAGGCAACTCATAGTCATGTAATTGTAAAAATCTGCGGCCGTCATTGGCAAATGCTGAGTGTTTTTTGTGGAAATCCCTCCAACCCATTGTTGAACCACCGGGGGATTTTCTCTCCTGCAAAGATTGGAACACCCATGTATCCAAATTTTGAACTCGGTTGGATTCACGCTGAATTTCTTTGCTGCGCAATTCAGCAAGCAAATCTTCAAACTCTGAATCAACCCCTGCAATATATTGCAATTCTTTTGAGTCAGGTCTTACGAAATAACACAAGTCTTGGTATGGTGCTAAGTTGGTTTCACGCACTAGTGCGGGAACGGGTACTTCGTAGTCTACTGGGCCAAAAAACTCCTCATATCTCGAAGAATCAACTTCATCGAAATCCTCAGCAACAGGTGGGGTTGCGGTTAATCCTAGAATAACTGGGTTGCCAAACATTTCCTTGACTTCAGCAAGAATACGCCCCCAGTGATGCATCAGATGGTGACATTCATCGAGAATAATTAGGCCGATTCCAACATCCTTCAATCTCTCAAGGTTGGCCTTTGCACTCTCTCCTAAAATAGAGATTGCATTGCCTTGTTTTGCAATTTCATCTCTGACTTTTTTCCTGTAGGTCCCCAATCTCTCTTCATAATATTCCGGATTTTTTTCTTTGAGGTCCGACTGCCATGCTTCGCAAGACAAATAATCGTGCGCTTCACCTTTTTCAATTAGTTTCTCAGACCATGCAGTCAGCGCCATTTCTTCAATATCCTCTCCGCCTTTACCTGGTGCGGTTACAGCTTGATAGGTGAGTGAAGTAAGCAATCCCGGTTTTTTTGGGTCTGTGCTAATGTATTCTTCTTTTCCATCCATGTCAAAAAGTGAGGTCCTAGCTGCCCATTGTGCTTGGATGGCTGAATTAGGTGAAAGCACAAGTGCAGGCTTCTTGACTAAATCTGCCCAGACATAAAGTCCCAAAACGGTCTTTCCAGATCCGGGTGGGGCGACAACATAGAGTCTAGTTTCACCATTTTCTAATTGTGGAATTATTTCCTTACATGCCGCTTCTTGGGATGGCCGCAATGTGCCATCAAAGCGGATGTTGCCAAAATCTGGTAGTGGTTCTGGCATATTTGCGCTGTCATGTTTCCCATTTATCACGATAAGCCCTACATGAAAGATTAGCCTCAATTGAATGCGGTGTTAATGATAATTATCTCTTGATAATTATTGATAGTAAATCGCCATCTTTGAGTTGATGCTCTAGACCCACACGCTGCCAGTCAAACTTTGCGGAAGGGCCCTTGACTCTAGCGAATCTGAACTTTCTGACGAAGTCTCGATGCAGATTGTTGCACACGTTTTCAACGGTTGAATCATCTTTTACAATCAATGGTTCTTCAAGGTCCGCTTCTTGTCCTTGAGGCTTGAGGAATATACGCATGAATCCTAAATTATCGTAAATGAAATCCTTCAATTGATCTATTCCTGTGCCTTTGAAAGCAGAGATTCTCATAATCGGCCAATCTTGTGGTAAGGCTTTTTCAGCAGCAACAATCTCTTCTTCTGTTGCAATATCTATTTTATTCACTGCAATTACAGATTTAGAATAAACTCGACTACCCACCATTGTATCAACCAACATCTCGGCTGTTGTGTCTGCTCTGAGAGTTACAATAGCAGAAGTATAGCCGAAAGAACGAATGATATCTCCCATTTCTTCAGGAGTCAAGTGTGTTTGTTCTACTGTTGTACGAACATCTATTCCTCCTTTGTCGACTCTCTTTACAAACACAGGAGGTTTGGTTTGATTCAGTCGTATTCCAGCATTCTCCAATTCTCTGTGAAGTACTTTGAAGTGTGAATCTTGGAATGGATCCACAATGTAAAGGACCATGTCACATGAACGGATTACTCCAAGGATTTCTTTACCACGACCTTTTCCTTCAGCAGCACCTTTGATTAGACCTGGCAAATCCAAAATCTGGATTTTAGCTCCACGGTGTTCCATAAGTCCAGGTATACAGGTTAGGGTTGTGAATGCGAAGTTTCCAGCCTCTGATTTAGCATCTGTAACTTTTGTGATAAGTGTTGACTTTCCAACTGAAGGAAAACCGACCAAAGCAACTGAAGCGTCACCGGATTTTTTGACTTCGAATCCTTTGGCTGGCCCAGCCGCTTTTGCCGATGCCGCAGCTTTCTCTTCCTTGAGCTTAAGTTGCGCAATTTTGGCCTTTAATTTTCCAATGTGTGCATTAGTTGCCTTGTTTTTCTGAGTCTTGTTAATCTCATCATAGAGGGCTTGTATTTGCTCTTTGATAGTAGCCATATCATACCCTCCTGCATAGAACGGGCAGATTGGTATTCTTGAATGCTATCTATTACTTAGCACAAATCAATGCGAACTTGGTCCCGATGGAATGATGTGCATTGCCTTGCACGGCCCCCACATGGGGATTGAAATGCGCCTCCATCTCGCCGATGGAGAACGTCTAGAACAAATCCTGGAAATGGATTGGAATCAGTTCATTACACAAATGGAGAGTAGTTCTCTTCGTGATTTACGCCCTCCAATGGATTCGAAACTTAGCAGAGATTTCGATATAGATTGTGAAGCCGAGTTTCTAGACTTGGCAGATGAAATTTCCGGACAAGGTACAGTTCGTAATGTACTGTCAGCGAATGATGCCCATGACGCTCTGTTGAAGATTGTCGAATGGGTTAGTGTTGGTCATTGGGAAGCATGGGAGGGCCGTTGTTTCCTATACATTGAGAATGCTATAGGAAGAGAATTAGAGCATGTTGATGAGATGTATTCTTACGAAGTATGGGAGAGAGTTAGAGAATCATTGTCGCAAATGAGTGAATCGGAATATTCTGAGAAAGTTTGCGCTGATTGGATGCAGCGTAGAAAGGATATGGGAGAGACATTAGATGAATCTAAGGACCCGCGAATTATTCCAACCTTTGAAGCACATGATAGAAATTCAAGGTTACTCCATCATGCTGTTAATCAAAAAATGTATGCTCATATTTTAGGTCGTGAACATCTTGATGCTAAACAATGGGGCCATGGAGATTGGAACTTAGGTAAACTCTTGGATTCGTGAAATTGAAAAATGACTTGTGGTTGGATATATCATGGACGATGAAGAGGAAGTAGTTGAAGATACAATCTCTGATAATCCAACAGATGAAGAAGATTCTACTGAAGTAGTTGAGGAAGTCGATCCGCTAACAGAGGCACTTCAGAGAGCAGAAGCTGCGGAAAAAGAGATTTCTTATCGCGATGCTGAAATTCAAAATGTCAGAAAGAGATTGATGGCTGAAAAGGCCACTGCTATTCAATATGGTGGAATGGGGATGGCTAGAAAGATGCTAAGTGTATTGGCAGATATTGACCGTGCTTTGTCGGTTAACGAGGATGAAGGCTTGCGACTAATTCGTTCCAAGATGTGGTCTGAATTATCGAGCGATGGCGTCTCAAAAATTGAGACAAAAGGTGCTAAGTTTGACCCAACGAAGATGGAAGCAATCACCACATTACCTCCAAGTGAAGACTTTCCTGCTAACTCCGTGATTGATGAGTTAGAAGCTGGCTACATGTACAAAGACAGAGTCCTAATTCCCTCAAGGGTAGTCGTTGCATCAGAACAGTAATTTCAGAACAATTTTTTCTGATTACTTCTTTTCCTTCTAGGTCGGCTTCTGCTACCGTGCCTTTTCAGCACCTTCTTGCTAATTTCTCTAGATTCCTTACTCGAACGGGCGGCATAACTTCGTTTGATACCTTCTTTTCTACTTTCGATTTCATCTAATATTGGTTCAGGATAGTGCTGTCCAATGACACAAGAAATCGTCTCTTGCAGTTCATTTGGCATTTTCCATGGTTCATGGATATATTTGGTAGGGACCATCGCTAACTCAGGAACCCATTTGCGGATGTAATCTCCTGTTGGATCTTGGTCCTTGCCTTGTTTAGTCATCGAATAGGCTCTAATTGTGTTGATTCCAGTAGTACCAGATTGCATACCAACCTGTGACCAGTGTATTCCTGGTTCATAATCTAAGAATTGTCTGGCTAGGTGGCATCCAGTTGCTCTCCAAGGCAGCCACAAATTGTATGATGCCGCAGACATTATCATCGCTCTCATTCGGAAATTAATCCATCCAGTGCTAGACAACTGGCGCATGCATGCATCTAAGAATGGCCAACCTGTTGTTCCATTCTTCCATCTTGTGAATCTGTCTTCATCTAAAACTCTCATCAAATTAGAATCAATTACCGGATTTTGTGCAACTAAATCTAGGTTATCTTCCATTTCCAATTTTTGAACGAAATGGCAATGCCATGCCAGCCTTTTTCTAAAAGAACCTAGACTTTTGAGCCATTCAGTCGTGTCTTTGATTTCGGCTTTATTTTTCCTAATATACTCCATTCTAACATTGGTCGCTTGGACAACACGTCGCATAGAAATCGCACCTGCTGTGAGGTAAACTGAGAGGCCTGAGCCGTGTTTTACCGCAAGAGTCGGACTCGAAATTGCCCACTGAAACTGTTTTGCCTCTTCATTCAAGAATGAATCTAGTCTCTTAAGGGCTGCATCTTGACCTGGCTCTGGGTAGTTTTGCAATCTTCGAGATTTTAATCCTAGAGTTTTCATTGACGGGATTTCCCCTTGGAACTCAATACAATCTGAAATTATTGGGGGTTGGTATAGATTTTCTCGCATTCTAGAATCTCTTTTCCTCTTCCAAAGATCTCTATCCTGAAGCGTCCGTATGACGCCATTTGTTGGAAACTCGATCCAACTAATGTTTTGTTTTTGACACCAATTTTGAACCAGTTTATCTCTTTGATAAGACCACGAGTTCCCGGTTTCTTCATGCGATAGAATTCTTGCGATTTTAAAATTCGAGTTTATTTTGCTAAGTGTAGTAACTATGTCGCTGATTTCAAAATGTAAACTTCCACCAATTTTCTCAAGTGATTTAGATAATTCTATTGCATTGTTTAATTCCCATTCGATGTGAATTGGGTCCACGTCATCGAGGTCAAATCTCTCTGGTTCTAGGACATACAAGCAGAGAATTGTATTGTCGGATTTTGCAGCATCAATGAGTGGACTGTGGTCATAGGTCCGAAGGTCTTTCTTGAACCATACGACATCAACTGCCATAGCAATTTTTCCACATTTGGCTAGTATAAACTAGAGTTTCGAACCTGTCATCGCACATCGTTCAGATGAACAGAACCAACTTCGAGTCTTTCGTGAGTTGGATGGACTTCAATCATCATTACCGGGACATTTAGGTGCTCTGCAATTTCTTCAGCAGCGAATAAGGGGAACTCAATTCTTTGTGTAGATGCGTCAAATCTTATCCAACCGTCAATTAATCCCAAGGTTTCTGACAACTCCTTCACATCATCAGCGGCATCTTGTAATGAGCAAGGAATAGCACCGAATAAAATCGTGTCATCATCTGATAGAATCTCATATGGTCGCAGAGTTGCCTCTCCTCTACGCTTGAATCTGTTCCTTAACTGTCCGGCATCCTTGTATGTGGCAGTGCAGAATTTGACATGGAAGCTCATGTCTTTAGCAACAGTTTTCAGCTTGACGCCCAAATCTGAAGAGCCTTCAGCGGCAGCAGTTATTCCTCCTGCTAAATTGAATCCTCTTACATCCATGTTCTCCTGATTTCCAACAGTGATTTCTAACTCGTTAAGATTTAGGAACTGTACAGGAGAATTGTCTAACTCATCGAGTAATGCTAGGAGTTTCTCTTCTTTGTCAGGTTCTGCAGGTAATTCGACACCTACGCTAATGCCCGCTTTATCTGCTGCTATTGCCGATTTCAAGTATCTCTTAAGGCTTAGATCTAGAAGGTGGAATCTAAGTTCATCGAGGCCTGCTGCACCAAGAGCAACTGCTTGCTCCTGCTTTATTGGAATAGAAGTGTAGCAATGGATATGATGATCACTTCCAAAAGCCGATTTGAGGGCTTTTATAGCTTCCACAGTTTTATCGAAATCCAGCATTGGGTCACCTCCAGTAATGCCAGTCCCCGTCGCCTTCATCGCCCTACCTTCTTCAATTACTTCATCGAAGTTCGTGCAACGTCTTTCGTTTGCAAACATGTCTGGAGTTTCTCTGCGGTTATCTGAAAGTGGGCAATAATCACAACCCCAGTGGCATCTTCCGGTTACAAAGAGTACCAACTTGCTACCTCGTTGGCACTGAATACAACCCTCAGCCTCGCCCTGCTCGGGCGGGGCGATTTCGCTTGCCATTTGTAGTTGCACGGGCATTCGGTCTTGCATCAATGGTTTGAATTCAACGGTTGTAACCATTCATTTCTGCCGCTTTGCACGATCGAGTAGCCAAACATGAAACCTGTAATCTTCGGTCAATTCTGGGTGGAAGGTCAGTGCCATCTTGTTCCCTTCAAGAACACCGACGACCTCTTCCTCTAGCCAAGCGATTGGGTGCCTGCTACCTTGCATGAATCGCGGCGCTCTAATGAATACTCCAGGAAATCTGTCTGCTCCTTCAAGACTGATTTGGATTTCTGCTTGGAAACTTTCTTTCTGCCTCCCGAAGGCGTTTCGCTCAATCGAGGTCTCAATTAACCCATTCTGAGACAGGAGAATTGCTCCTGCACAGGTTCCTAAAACAGGAGTGTCATTGTCCCTAATCTCTTTCCAAATTTTTGAATAAAGATTTTCATAACGACTGGCGATTTTCATTGCTGTTGATTCTCCCCCTGGTAGAATGAATGCATCGACTCCTTCGACATCACTCGCCTTACGCAGTTCGCGGATTTCGATTTCAGTATCAATATTTTCAGCAGCTCTCAATATTGACTGCATATGCTGGTGGCGAGCACCTTGCAACATCGCAATGCCCACTGTCAGCATGTAACTACCCAAAGGCATTGAGTTCTTCACAGCGACGGTTTGTAGTTCAATTATTGAACCGAGCGCGCCTCGCAGTGACATGGCTCATGACGGGGATTGCTTCTTGGTGCCGGGTCCGGTCAGAATGAGTCAAGCATGTTTGGATGCTTTAGCTAGTCCTGTGATTACCGCTAGAGGGACTGAGTTTCGCGATGTAATGGCACGACTGAACAGTGGATTGCGCTACGCTTTCAATCTAACTCCATCTTCTGATGAAAGGAAAAATCAATCATGGATTGGAAGCGATGGTTACCGAGTAATTGTTGTCTCTGGCTCAGGTACGGCGGCAATGGAGATGGTCATGGCCAATCGTTTCAGACCAAATGACCGTGTCTTAGTTCCAACCAATGGTAAATTCGGCGAACGCGTAGCCGAAATGGGCTCAAGGTTTTGCAATGTTAAGCACTTGAAATACGAATGGGGCCGGGCCTTTGACTTAGGGGAAATAGAGGAGCAATTAGCCAGAGGAAACTGGGAAGCATTAGCAGTATGCCACAATGAAACCTCTTCCGGAATAACTCAAGATGGCCCTGAGTTGGCAGAAATGTGCCAACGCCACGGAGTTGCCTTTGTAATCGATGGCATAACTAGTGTTGGTGGGCTACCTGTTCATCCCGAAGACTGGGGTGCTGAAGCAGTAGTAGTTGGAGCACAGAAGTGCACAGCAGGTCCAAGTGGTATTGCGGCAATTGCAGTAAATCAACATTTTATTGACCGTTGTAATGCAATTAGAAATCAGGATGATTCAAATCCTGTATATTATCTTGACATTCTTTCAGCACTGAAGAAAGGGGATGATGATCAAACTCCTTGGACACCAGCAATTAATCCCGCAATGGGCTGGGCAGCCGCTCTTGAGGACTTGAAACAAGAAGGATTGGAAGAGAGATGGGCTAGATGCGCCCTGATGGCGAAAGGTGTCAGAAGTCTATTTTCGGACCTAGGTTTTGATTTATTAGCAGACGAATTTTTCCGCTCTAGTACAGTTACAGCCATAATGTATCCTGAGGGAATAAACGATGATTGGCGAACCAGGCTCAAAGAGGAATATGCAACTCAAGTAATCGGCGCACAAGATCATCTCAAGGGCAAAATGTTCAGGATTGGTAGTATGGGTGAGACACCAGTTTCTGAGATGATTGAAGGATGCAAACGAATGATTTCTTGCTTCAATGACTTTGGCTTGGATTTGCCAGAAGTGGATGTGGAATCTTATTTTGAGTGATTTGAATGTTCATCGTGCTAGGTAGGTTTCAACCATTTCACAAAGGGCACGAACTTTTGGTAAATGCTGCACTTGAGAAAGGTCCTGTTGTTATTGCAATTGGTTCTAGTCAAGCGGAAATGAGTATGAATAATCCCTGGGCTGCAGATGAGAGAGAAGCGATGATTAGAGCCTGGCTAAATGGTCGTGATGCGCAAATAGTCCACATTCCCGACATCAACGACCCACCTAATTGGGTTGAGCATGCAACCAAGTTTCATGGAGAGGGGACTTTGGTAACAAGTGATGAACCAACCAAGCAATTATACGAAGAAAGTGGATTTGATGTTGACTGGATCGAACTTTCAAATCGTGATTCACTAGAAGGGTGGAGAGTTAGAGCGACTTTGAAAATGCTTTCAACAGTATATGAGACAGACGCCCAAAAGGAAGTTATGTCAGTTTCAATCCCTGTGGAAGTAGTAGATTGGTTGGTGGAAAATGATGCATTATATCGCTTGTACTCCATGTCAAGAGATGTAGAGCATGCAGGATAGCGTATTTCCTCAAGACTTATCACTGACTTAGTTCACGTAGTGGCGTGGACTTCATTAAGAAAATCGGAGTCATGGCCGCCGGTCTAGGAATAAGTGGTGCAATCGGTGCTATTTCTGGTGTACTTCTGCTCTATGTCTTAATCGATGCAGCAGTAGCTGGAGCGGATGAGGTTGTGTGGATTTATTTGTCTGGCGCAGTAGGCGTAATTGTGGGCGGAATTTGCTTCCGAATTGTTCTTTGGGCAGGGAAAGGAAAGAAAGTTTTGCAATAATTTCAGGCTCAAAGTCTGCGAGAGTTTGATAACTCCTCTTGATTAGCACTTTTGTATGGGTCTAAAGGAAAAGTTCGGAGTCGACCTCGGAGTTTTCAAAGATTCAACTACTTGGAAGGCTCTTGGAATCGGAATTGTTCTATTTTCGATAATAGGATACGCTGGTCTTTCTATGTTCGATTTAGCTTCGTCCGGTTATGGTGTAGACCGAGATAATATTCGTTTAGCACCCGATTTCGAAGTTGAGACCGTAAATCGTTCTGTTGAAGAAAGTGGATATGTTAATGAAACAGGTTGGTTCCAATTATCTGACCATCGAGGCAAGGTCGTAGTTGTTGATTTCATGGCGATTGATTGCGCTAATTGTCATCTAGTACAGGCTCACTTGGAGAAAAAAATAGATGACTGGCGAGAATATAATGGGGATTATGAAATCATAGTTGTATCAGTCGGAATGTGGTATTCTCTAGAATCCCTGGAAATGTTGAATGATACATTCGGAGACACTGATTCAGATGCACATATGCCATGGATTGTTGCAACAGGTCAAACCGATTCAGTTCTAAAATCAGATGTAATTCATTCAGGTATGAACTCATCGCAAGTAGATCTTGATGATGGTACATATTGTTTAGAGGCTCAAGTTAATGAATCAGAAAAAGAAGTATCCTGTTTCGATATTGGACTAGGATTAACTGATAACGACGATTTAGAAGTCGACGTTGATGGGATCGATATTCTGATTCAAGAAAACTCATCTATCAATTTCACCATCGAGACAACACTCGAAGGCAACATTACATGGGAAATCATCGAGTTTACTCGTGGCGACATGGTCGAGGAATATCAAGCTCAAGCGATACCAGTTGCGCTAGTTATCGACCATGAAGGATATATTGTGGCCAAAGAAAGTTCAGGAACGCCGACGGGAGGATGGGATGAATTCGATTCCGCAGTTATTGCAGCTGCAGATGGCGAAGCAGAAGAAATGAGGTTCTCTCTAGCGGAGGTTGACCGTTCTGCTGGAGCAATTTTCACTATGGGATTATTACTCGGAGTTTTGGTGTACTTCTCGCCCTGTGCGTTCCCAATATTACCTGGTTACATCTCATATTATGTTGGTCTTGGTCAGCGTGAAGATGAGTTAATGGAGGCAGGTAAACTTGAGAGTAAAATGCCAGCGCATTGGATTCTGGGTGGATTGGCAGCATTAGGCCAACTAACTTTCTTTGCAATTATTGGGTTTATTGTACTTGGACTGGGAAGCATAATCAATTTGTCTGGAGTATTGCATTATTTCGCTCTTGCAGTTGCGATTCTTCTAATCGTTCTCGGTGCGTTCATGCTAACTGGCGGTACAGCCCATTTGCTCGGTTTCGTACAAAAGTTGGTTGACAAATATTCTACTACGGAGATGGATGACAAATTTACTCCGAGACGTAACATGTATCTGTGGGGCATTGGTTATTCTGCAGCATCTATTGATTGTACGGCGGCAGCAGTCATTCCTTTCATTGCTTATCTTGCTCTAATTGGGGGAACTGCAACATGGACTGGCCTTGCAGGACTAATGCTATCAGTCAGTTTACTGATGATTGCAGTTACGACCGTAGTTGGTTTAGGCCAACAAAGATTCATCAATATTCTAAGAAGGTCCACTGGGCTGATTAAGGCGATAGGAGCTTGGATGATGATGATGGCTGGAATTGCCCTAACATTCTACTTGACTCAACCAGAACTCATTGCGAGTTGGATGTAATCTTAGATTATTTGAGAACCAATTTCACGTCCATTTGACAGTGATAATATTTGATGAGTTGATGGACCGTTTGGAATGTGTAGCCATAAGTTAGCACTAATTCCATGAGTATCAAGGTGTGGCGGGCCACATTCGCCTGCAGCCCCTCCTGGGCTATTCTGTGTTCCTCCATCCAAGGTGAAGAAATACCTAGCACCTGGTTCAAAATTATCGACATTAGTAAATCCAGGATTGTTTACAGGACCGTCATCACCAACTCTCCACACATAAATCGGTGACCCACCCATCGAATTACCTAATGCTGCAGATCGATAATGGAAGGTTCCATCCGGCTCTGTACAGGTCAAGACATAGATTACATCAGCTCTAGCAATAGGGTCGCCCGTGGCACCAAATTCCATCATAAATAGCATATCGTCCTGATTGTCGTACACCCATGCACCAGTAATCAGTACTGAGTTGGCGAAATCACGCCTAACATCCTCAGCAGTATTTTGACTGTCTTGAGCAATTTCTTCTGTGATATGAATAATCGTAAATGAGATTAAAGCTGAGAGTAAAATCATCCCGATGAAGATAATCATTGCTCCGATTCCTACTGCCCCTTTGATGTCAGAATCAATTCGGAATCTTCGCATTATTTCACCTCAATTTAGGTCTTGGCCCTCATAAGGAGCACTTCCAAGATTCATTTGCCATTCTTGAGTTCGGCCCCTGTCAACCATTATCACTAGACTAGCATCATCGACGGTATCTAAATCGCACTCAGACAATTGCATAATCATCCGATAGGTTACTGCTGGTTCGAATTCATCGATATCTGCTAAGGTTAAACCGTTTCCATCTAATTCGGTTGCGAGTGTGAAATCTCCTTCATCAAAATGCATTGTTTGACGCCCCCCGCCTTGGTTTGTAGGGAAGCACATTACGACCCATGCTACATCATCATCGCCAATTGCATTTTCTATGTAAGGTAACTCAAATACAATGTGAATTTCATCATCGGCACCAAGTGAAGAAATCTCTAACACAACTATATTGACAATACCTTTTACGCTTGGAACATTTTCTTGTGCATCGGTCTTAGTTTCAGCGAATACCTTTTCGCCAAATCCAATAAGTACTGCAGAGATAATTGAGGCCATCAGGATGATTGATACGAATATGATCATCGCGCTGACACCTTGACTGGCACCATCCGAATTCATAGACCTCCTCATCTTGCTCAATACCGCTAGCAAATCCGACGCAATTTAACCTATCGAGAGAATGTCTTCATTACAGACCTTATGCTTCCAATTGCACATCAGGGAATTGCAGTTTTATATTTTGAAAAGCGGGGGTAATTTATGGGAGGATTGAGGACGGCTATGGCCTTAATTTTGATCTGTGGAATTGCGTTTCCAGGTTGTATTTCTCTCGGAGATGAAGTTGTCGATATGGAACTACAAGTTAGCCATAGCATTCTAAATGGTACTGTTGTAGAATCATATGTAGACGGTCAATTAACTGATTTAGAAGTTGTAACAGTAGTTGTCGATTTTTCAGAAACTAAATCTGCAAACGCATTGAAGCGATTTGGCATTGCTTTTGA
>MDTD01089066.1_pt1 | contig 13663 bp, 2 predicted proteins | sample 811221 | NCBI WGS metagenome assembly MDTD01 (sample SAMN05326646, study PRJNA326480) | marine metagenome | isolation source: seawater | place: Pacific Ocean: South West | collected 2011
ATTCAATTATATATAAAAATAAATCAATTTATAAGAAACTATGTATTTTTACAACTTTGTTACTTTTAAACCCTCCATAAGCACGCTGTAAATCAACATTTTCTTTTACTTCAGCTTTTTCTATAATAATGTTTTCAAATAATTGTTTAATTTTTTCTATGTAAATAGAGTTTATTTTTTCCTTCATTCTACTATACACCCACTCTCCGGTTCTATCTCCAATGCGTTTATTAATACTCAATCTTTTATTCCATTCTATTAATAATTTTTCTAATTGTTCAAATTCTATTGCCATTATACCAAGAAATGTATTTTTATATTTAAATATTTTTAATATAAAAATTCTAGGTTTTACTCTATTAATAACCACCATCGTTACCGTGATCATGTCCAGTTGGTGGTCCACCACCGTTACCATCAGGTTGACCGTTTTGACCATCTCCAGGTGGTGGTCCATCACCGTTACCATCAGGTTGACCGTTTTGACCATCTCCATCAGGTTGACCGTTTTGACCATCATTCTCATCATCATCGCCTTCATTGCTACCCTGCATACTATCTTTAAAGTCAACGTTGTTACCCCAAGAAATTAATTCACCATCTTCATTTATAGCAGAGAATCCATTCTCAGTAGATGTTAACTTAATAATATTATCCAATTTTTCTTGGTTTCCACCATATTGACTACTTCCCCAAGAAATTACCGAATTATTTTCTCTTATTGCAGCAAATGATCTTTTTGTTGAAAATATATTTTTAATTTCAGAAAATTCACTAGATCCTAGGTCCACTAAACTAGAATCTGCCCAAGTATATGTTGAACCATCTTCATTACTATCATCATCTCCTTGTCTTCCTTGATACATACCACCATATTCAGGATCACCCCAACATTCCAAAGAACCGTCTGTTTTTATTACAGCAAAAGCTCTATCTGTTGAAAATACTTTTTCAACATTTTTAACAATTTTACCGTGTTTTATGTTCGAACTAAGTTTACCACTACCATCATATTTAACATCGACAGCACCAGTTTTCCAATGACCAAAACAATATACGGTTCTAGTTGATGAGCCCGCACTTTGTCCTTGGGTGACGGTTGATACATATTCTAAAGCAAATGAATGATCGGTTGAATATAGTGTTGGATTGCCGTTCTCTTCTTCATAGGTGGTGCCATTGGCTTCGACACTCGCTTTCCCTAGCCCGTCTGGAGGTGCAAAAATATTATGACTAACGTAGGCTTCTTTAGTTTTCTCCCATTCAGAAGTTCCGGAGTATCCCCCTGCATCATCTTCATCAGAGTTCACACTTGTCCAGCTAATTATAGTTCCATCTTCCCTTCTAACGCAATATCCACTTTTATTTGAACCAAGTAATTCAGAAATGTTTGTTGTTACAAAATGATCATAATTATACGCGGGAAGTAATGCATCACTTTTATTCAAAACCGTTAAACTTTCTCCACCAATTGTTATCGTTGCACCGCTTTTTAGATTTGGCAGGGTGGGTGTATTTACAGTTTCTACTGCTGATATATGAGTAATACTAGATCCCGGAATGTTTTTATACTCTAATGACAAGTCATCGACACTGTATAAAAGCGAGGCCCCACTAGTTCCAATTCTAAATGGTTTACCAGCAATAGCATCATCTAAAACCCACCTTTTTGGCTTTCCCTCTATTTCTTGGCCTTTCGTAACATTCTGATTATACTCTACAGTGCTATACACCAATGAAGGCTTAGAAAAATTACTAATGGCATTTGGCAAGCCATACTGGTCTATGGGCGTGCCACCTTGGCTTGTTGAAATTCTAAACGATTTACTTAAACTAGCATTACTTGTAACTACATATCGTCTTTCATCAGTAGCAGTTAACACTTGACCTCTAGTAACATTCTGATTATATACTACATAATATCGGCCACTATAAGTATTTGCAACGCTCGAGAAGTAATAAGATGAGGGACTTTGCATACCCGGGATAGTGCTAACTACGTTGGAAAGTTCGCTGCCTGTCAATATATAATCATCATCATTTTCTTGGCTAAGTGGAAAGGAAGCACCACTATGTTTTATAATTTTAAATCTACTTGTTACCTCCAAAACCTCTGTAATATAATATGTTGTTCCATTATCATCGGTAAAACTATGATCAACTTCAAAATCATCTCCCAACATATTTAATTTTATATATTTACTGCGAAGGTAGCCAGGATCTCCGGGAGCACTTAATGCGTAGCTAATCGAAGGCGTAGATATATCATTATCAATTAGGTCTGTTAATTGACTACCAGTAATCGGCGCACCACCTGAAGATGCTGAAATTTGAAATGATTGTCCAGCACTAGCAGTGTTCAAAATATAAATTTCACTTCCATTATTCTTATATAATTTTTGGCCAGCGACAACATCGGTATTATTAAATTTTATTTCTGATGCTGCCGATTGCTTGGAATTACTTACATTATAAACAAATGAATTTAATTCATTAACACCCTGAAGTTGAGTTGAAATTCTAAATGGATTATTACTTGTGGCATTGTCTAAAACATAATATTTAGTTCCATCATCTCCTGTTATCGTATCACCAACATTCTTATCAGTATTGTATGTTATATGAGTATTACTTTCCTTATTAGCACCAGTTATGTTTTCTACAGAAGACGAGAGGTCATCACCCTGAAGTTGAGTTGAAATTCTAAATGGTTGTCCTGCAGTAGCATTATCTAAAGAATAGAATTTAAAAGAGGTATCTATTAATTGTCCAGCAACAACATCACTAGTATATGTTAAATAATTTAGTCTAAAATAATCGTGTCCCCCAAATTTACTAGTAAGATCATTATTTGTAAGTGTGTTAGACTGAGGGCTCTCTACTTGAAAAGGTTCTTTTGATTTATTATCATTTGCTTTGAAAATATAACTCATTTCTTTAAATTGTTCATCAGTCCATACACCATATTTAAATTCACCATAGCATTTAATTTCTTTATTGTCAGATATTTTGTATGTGCCATTATAAAGATCATTTGGAGTATAAGGATTAGGAGATATATTAATACTAGCATCTCCCTGAATTAACCAATGACCTTTTTTATTATCTTCCCCAGCAACGTGTTTTGTGTCAAACTTATCAGATATAGTGATCGTTTGCTGAAGAGTTATACCGTCAAATGTGTCGCCTACTTTATATATACCCCCAACACCAGTAGGATTTCCACTTCCTGCGTATGCCCCCGGTGGCTCGCTAACTTGGGCTTGTGTTTTTCCAATAATTTCACTATGCACAATAGCTTTTTGTCTGCTATCGGTTTCTTCAACAGTAGACATTGCCAACTGAAGAATTACACCGTCAAAATAGTCACCCATTTTGTATTCATTTTCAACGGAATTATCAGTAGGATTTCCAGTTCCGGGGTATCCTTCTGAAGAAACTTGAGATTGTGATTTTCCAATAATTTTATTGTGATACAGAATATTATTGTTATTATTGGAGTTGGTGAAAGATGGGGTCGACCAATTGCCTACAACAAGTTGAATACCATCAAATGTGTCCCCCGATTGATATAGGGGTTCTCCAGCTTCGGTAGGATTTCCAGTTCCATTGTATCCTAATTCTTCAACTTGGGTTTGTGTTTTTCCAATAATATCACCGTGCACAATAAATTGTCCGCTTGCAGTGGTGCTAGGAGTAGGAAGCTGTTCGGAGCCATATATGGTGACATCACTTAAATGATCAAGTCGTAATACAATAAAAGGGCTCGTATATTGCTTTGGTTCACCACTATAACCCCACCGTAACAAGTTTGCCCAATTTAAACTTTCTGTCCAATCTTTTTTAAGATAATTTACGAGTGGAATTGTATATCCGTCGTCGGTTTTATTATAATTATCAGATCTGACTACTTCATACATATCTGGGTTTCTTTTATCAGCCAATAAAAGATCGTGAGATCCTTCAAACATTGTTGAGCGTTGTAAATCATCTTGTCCCGTTCCTTCTTCTCCAAGCACCTTAATAGATTTATTATCGTCTCCCATACTAAAAAAACTATAACCCATAAGATATACCGGAGTGTTTGTTTCATATTCGCTATTTAAATATTTGCGTAAGGAGGTCCCCCCACTAGAATAATCAGAGTGCTTACTAATTTTGATTTGAGAACCCCTATTAGTTGTTATTACGTTTTGAATTGTATTCCACAAAATTTTGTTGCCCGCCGCATCGTCGTCCGGATTGTCAAAAGTCAAAATTTTCGTATCTGCATCAGTAGGTTTTAAAAAATATTTACTGTTAGTGTTAAGTATTATGTCTATTTGTGGAGAATCTACACTTGCATCATACAATAGATTTGTTTTTATTATACCTTCGGTCCAGAGCGAGAGATTATTGATATTCTCAACCGCTCTAAATAATGCGGTTCCTGTAAGTGCATCACCATCTTTTGAGTCCGAAATTCTAAAAATGGTTTCTACAGAATTCGACGGCACAAAGTCTTGCTCATTCAATAAAACATAATATGTAATATAATTTTTTCCGTTTATCGTATCCCCAGGAGTTACAACAGAAGTATATGTTATAGCATTTTCACCAACTTTTGTAGCACCATCAATATTAGCAACCGCACTTGTTAATGCGTCTCCGGTAAGAGGACTACCATTTCTAGTATCTGAAATTTCATACTCTCCAGTAGATCCTTCCCGTAAAACATAATATTTTATAAAACCATTTATTTCATCTCCATTCGCAGACGGCACAGAGTATGTTATATAATTCGTCATAACATCCGCTATATCTTTAGCTGCAATTATCAAATTCTCTCCAGTAAGTGGTTGACCACCTTTTCTTAATGAAATTCTAAATGGTTCTGGACTTTCAACATCATCTATAGAATAATATGTTAGTCCTTCATCAGAGACGCTCTTAAAATTTCGTCCAGCAACAATACTCTGTAATGTTATAATGGGAGCTAGAGCTATATTATCCGACACATCGTTGGAGTTCACGGCATTCAGTAATGCGGTTCCACTCAACAAAGTTGAAATTTCAAATAAATTACCAGCAGTAGCATTATCTACAGCATAATATTTTGTTCCATCATTTCCTGTTATTATTTGTGCAGAAACAACATCACTAGTATATTTTATTTTATTTTTGCGAAGTGTAGCGACCCCCCACCCCTTCGAATTAATCTCATCAACCGCATCTACTAAATCGGAATCTGTAAGTATAGAATCCTCACTGTAAATTCTAGTATAGGCATAATTATTATCTATAGCATAATATTTTGTTCCATCAATACCAATTATTTCATATCCAAAACTAACCTCAGGTTTATAACTTATTTTGGTGCCGCCAAGATACTCAGAACCAGGGAGATTTGGAACAACCATATTTTGCAAATCATTGGATTCCAAAATGTTAGACAACACTCCATTAACAAGAAACTTAACGCTAAATCCGTTGCCCCAAACAGCATCATTCTGAACAACAAATTTATTGCCCCCAGATCCAATTAATTCTTGTCCTTGAGTAACGCCAGGTCTATATGATATACGTCTGCCCTCATAATGCACGGTGGCCCCATTTATATTATCAGCTGCTTCATTTAATTTGACTCCATAAAGAGGATTTGCTATTCTAAGTGGTTCACCAACATTAACCTTATCCAGAATCAACAGATTCTGGCCGGAGCCAGCGTCAAAAAACCAGGGAAGATTAGGCACCGGCAGGTTTGTTGTTATAGAATCAGTTGTCAAGGTAGCACCAGGTATATTATCAATTGCTGTTAATAATTCATTTTGAGTAATTATTTTTGAAATTCTAAATGGTTCATCAGCATCTGCATTATCTAAAACTAAATATCCGGATGGGAATTTCTCACCAATGGTCACAGGGAGATTATATGTAATATGTTTTACTATGCAACCCGGTATATTATTACCCGCATCCACCAAAGCTTGTCCTGTAAGTGCAACACCATTTTTTGAGTCAGAAATTCTAAATGGTTGGTTCTGCTGTGACACAGATTCTAAGGAATAATATTTTGTTCCATCACTTCCTTCTAATTCTTGTTCAACAGTCACACCTTTATTGTATTTTATTTTGTCAGCCAATGTTGCAACCGCACTTTGCATAATTTTATCGTTTTCCCGCATTTTTTTAAAATTATCATTAGGTATAAGATGCATTTTGGCAGAAGATTGTGCTTCCAGAGCTGGTGCAGGTAAGTTTGATGAACCTTCAGTTATTGTATTTGAAAGAGTTGTTGGTAATACATTAAGTCTTTCAAGTATTAATGCGTTTGTTTTTCGTTCAGTTTTAATTATTGGTAACTTAACGGAATGACCATAGTTATTAGTAAGTTCTACATTAAAAGGTGTTTCTAAACGATCAAAATAAATTTGGTCTTGAGCAAATTGGGTGCCAACATTTACAATAAAACCACCAGATTCTTTTGCCTTGATCATTATATCATCTTTAGTTAAATATCCGTCTGAAACATAACCCTTTTTCTTATTACCATCATACTTATCATCGTCTATCTCAGTAATAAGAAATCCTGGATCAGAGGTATCTTTATTGTCTGCATCCATATAAGTGTTGATAGGGTTATACAAAGTAGTAGAAATTCTAAAGATATTATTTTTTGTAGCCATATTCAAAGCAAATTTCCCAGTAGAATATTCTTGTCCCAAACTAACTTTACCTCCGTAGTCGTCCGCTGAACCAAGGGCCGTTTGGATCATTCCAATAGTAAAGGGTTGTCCCTTTTTAGCATCTTGTAAAGCATAATATGATACCGGCCCGCTCTCGTCTTTTCCCTGTTTTGTCTCGGAAAGGTCTAGATCTTTTGCTAATAATGGTTGTAATTTTACAACATCACTAGTATATGTGAATACGTTAGCTAATGTTGCACCTGAAATATCAGAAACTACACTTATTAAATCATCGCCTTTAATTGCCTTTTCGTGAAATGCATAGAATGAAATTCTAAATGGAGATCCAGCATTAGCAGCCTCCATCGCATATATTATTTGCTGATTCAATGTGAACGTATCTCCTTTACTAATACTCATATCTTCGATCTGACTTCCGTATTGCTCATATTGAAATACTATCTTGTCGTCAACTAAGGTTGCACCTTCAATATCTTTAACTGCATTGAAAAAAGCATCACCCATAAGTGGAGTGGGAGTCTGAGAGGAATTGAAATTAATGGTAACGGTGCCGATTCTAAAAGAGTTTACTACAGTAGCATCATTTAAAATATAATATGCTGTCTGACCCGAATCGAGGAGCCAAACGTTTATACCATCAGATGTCGATCCCGCCTTTTTTACATTTTTAGTAAATGTTACGTAATCTGTTCCTGGAATTTGTGTCATTGTTCCATTTGTTTGTTTTGTTATTTTATCAACTGCGTCAGTAAGCTCATCTCCAGTAAGTGGATCTCCATTTTGTGTATTAGAAATTTTAAACCAGTTACTCACAGTAGCATTATCATAAGCATAATATGTTTGACTTTTTCCATATATTGCTTGGTTAATAACCACATTTTGAGTATATCTCATATGATTCATCGCGCAGTATGTAGAGGTCTGATTATTAGAATATGTTTTACAAAATTTATGTAACAAGTCGCCTCTAACTGGCTCACCATTCGGGGTGAGCGAAATTCTAAACGGGTTATTACTCGTGTTAATATGTATAAACGTTTGCGCCGTCGGGCTAGCAGCACCTTTTTCTATTGAAGCATCATCTAAAGCATAATATGTTGTCGAACCAGTATACAACGCTGTGTTGACGTCTACATTACTATTATATGTTATATACTGTAATTCAGCACCGTCTATCGACGACCTAGCCGTCTTTATGTCATCTGTGTCTGTCACAGTGTTTGCAATTCTGAACGTTTGATTAGGACTAGCATCATCTAGAGAATAATATATTCTATTACTTGCAGGTTTAATCTCCGATCCAAAAAAACTATCATTGGTAGAAACAGAATCTGGATATTTAACAAATTCTTTAATTACATAATTATTGTAAACTAAATCCAAAATCATCTTGCGATGGTGGACGTCAGCAATATTATACGAATTTAGTAACTCATTATCAGTAATATTCTTTAATTTCGAACCATCCACATTATTTTGCAAAAAGATTGTAGTATATTGGTTTAAACCATTATCATTTAATAAAGCCTGCACATCATTTTTATCCAACTCGTCTAGTTGAGTTGGATATTTATTATTAAAGCGTATAACAGCTAGATTAAGATTGTGTTTACTTATTATTTCTGAATTAGGGTATTCCATATTATTAGAGGCGTATTTTAACTTTAAAGTTCTCCGGTCGTTGTCCAGTGCAAGATTGCCAGACGCATTGTATTTGTATTTAATAGTATTAATTTTATCCTTTATAAGAGTTTTGTTTATATAAACTGGATCTGCAATGTATGTTAGTGTTAAACTTTCTGCTATATTGTTAGAATTAAAGTTTATTGCAATTTTCTCAAAATTATCGATTATTTTGTTTACGGTTAGTGTAAATTCTTGTTCGACATCGTTGGCACCGTATATTTTTGCAATAATTTTTATAGTGTAGGATGACTTTGTATCGTAGTGTGGTGATTGATTAATTTTTAAGCTTCTGCCATCGAGTGTAAATTTATCGAAATCGCCAAAATTTGGCTTCAATGTATATTGTATAGCAGCATCATTATTAATATCATTTGGATTTGCACCAATTATAGTTGCAATCTTAGTATTATTAGGTATTTTTTCATTAAAGTGATTATAATCTAACATAAAAGCTGAAGCAGGCCGAGTTGGAGGTATTTCGGTCCCGTAGCCGGGAACGTTCAACACGGTATTAATTGTTTCTACTTCATATTTTCTAATATCACTAGGATTATCATTATTAACATATTTTACTACTACCTTTACGTATTTGCCCTTCTCCCCGAAGTAGGAGGAGTTAAGTGTATATGTTTTTTCATTATATTCTTTCTTGTTAGGATCATCCGGAGGGAGGTCATATATTTTGGCCCAACCATATGTTGTCGATCCGCTGTCTGGCTGCTTGTGCCACCAAGTGTAAGGTTTTTCACTGTCCAAAGTATAGTTAGCAAGCACGTTTGGATTTGATACAATCACGTGTGCTTCAAGAACGCCGCCGCTCCAAACGTTCAGCCCGGACAGGCGAGCGGGTCCTCTTAGCCCTCCCTCTATAACCACTTTTACATCATCCGTGTCATACTGCAGACCATCATTTCCTTCCATATAGGATTCAATTGGTCCCATCGAATCAGGGTCATTAGAATATTGTTTTGTAAGAGGGTCATATATAGTATTAGATATCAAAGAAAAAAAATTTATCAAATTATTACCAGTTATAAGATTACCGCTTAAATCTTTAAATATAAGAGTATCTTTATGACGTATCTTGAAATTTGGGTTATGATTAATATAACTGATTGTCTCCTCAGTAGTGGAGGTGATTTGATGAATAGAAAAATCCACTGACATCGAATAATATATCTCCCCCCCCTGAGGTGGTATCCCGGAGGGACCTTTGCCAATATAACGCATACGAAAATCTAGTTCCATATTATCAATATTATCAATAGCTGTATATAGTTCTTGACCATATATCACTTTATTATTAAAGGAAAGAGAAAATGGATATCCTGGGTTGGCATCATTAGTAGAAACGTATCTTTTTTTAAATTTTATTTCCTTATTCTGTTCGACATCTAACCACGATTGTAAATAACTCAAACTAAATGATGGTAAATGATCAACAATGTGTGTATGAATTTCATGACCAGTTAAAATATTGCTTGTATCAGTATCACTTGTTGCGACGCTTGTTGAAATTTTAAAGGGATCACCTGGCAAAAATACTTGCATAACACGAAACGTGTCCCAGCCCCAATAAGTTTTAAAACTGTCAGTGACCAATTCAAGAGCGTCACCACTAGACTTTATTTCATCGTTCGCATACCAATCTTTATTGTTGTCAATTATTCTTGTTCCATTACTATTAGGGTCAATTTCGATCGTTTTATATTCACCATCCTCATTTTTGACTTGGCCACGCTGCTGGAACCAATTATAAAGCCAAACAAAATCAGCAAGAGTATGAATAGCGTTACCGGAATACTCGCTGGACCCGGTCTCACCAGTCAATACATCATTAAAGTCATATGTATATTGCAGACCCTTCGGTTTCGCTATAGAAAACGGTGTGCCCTTCGGAATTTTTTGTTTTTTGTTTTTGTTTACTCTAGGATAAATGTAATGGGTGTTAGTCTCTTTTTTTGTTTGCGAAAAGGATGGAAAAATCTCATCTAACTGATTGTTATTGTTGGATAAATTTTGCAAATTATAAGTATATTCTTCTGGACCCACTAAAATTTTTTGAGCAGCGTAGACATTCTGTGTTGATATTATTGAATTATCTAAATTTAAACCCATATCTTTTAAATCATTGTTCAAAAGTTCTATTAATTCCTTTCCAGAATATCCATTAAGAAATTTACTAAAATCAGGATATAGAATTATAGATTCGGTATCCGGTAAAATTTGTCTTTTAACATTATATGTTCCATTAATCCAAGATTCTTTATATTCAACATCATTTATAGTAACATCAGAAAAACCATTGATTGTAATGAGATCTCCTATATTAATTTTTCTAAAATTTTCTTGACTAATAAAATTGTCACCAACATAATTAGTAGTATTTTGTATAGGTGGTCGGATAGTAATTTCTATATTTTGTTTACTACCATCAGTATTTCCCGTTGTTAATGTTAAATAATTGGTATCATCACTTTTTAAGTTATACGCATTATCTTCAATGTTAGTATAGTTAAATTTAATTATTTGCGTATTAAAATCAGAACGCGAATTGTAAAATTTCATATCATATTGACCATTAGTATCACCTATAAAAACTACTCCTTGTTGAGGCAATGAATTATTTGTCCAACCGTTTGGTAATTGATCACTATTTACCATATTTTTGATAAAAATTGTTCTTAACATTTCATCAGTAGGTGCATTAAGCGTTGTGATTTGGGAGACAGTTTCAGTAATATTTTTTACTAAAAGTTTCCATTGTGGTTGTCCATTTATAAGTTGATTATCAAAATTAACTCTGGAAAAATTTACAAAATGTTTATCTTTTAAGGCCGTAGATATAGCTGTATCAAGAGTATACCTGTAATCAAGAAAATTATTTTCATTAACATCTGGGTGCAAAATACCAGGAATATTTTGTTTCCAAATTTTACTTTTATTTAAAGTAATTAAACTATTTTCACCTAACATAAAAGATGTTCCGGGTATTTCAAAACGTTTATGCATATTATCATCAAATTTAAAATGTGTTAAATCACCCCAGACTTGTAAAAAATAATTATTATTTTTATACATATAAACATTATTATTTGAAGTGAAATCAGAGTAACTCATACTATTAATACCATTATGTAATTTTGCTGTAACATTATTTTCTCCTGTCCACTCTGTATCTGATCCCTCAAATTTATCTAAATTTTTTCCCCAAGTAATAACCCTTCTCGCTCCTTGGATTTCACTAGTAGGATTAGGATGTTTAAATATCGCAGCAAATGAATCTTTTGTTGAATATATATTTTTAATATTCCAAATAACTGTAGAATTATCATTTTTTTCCATATTATCGATAATTCTTGAATTAGAAAGTAATAATGGTGATGAAGGTAGTATATTATTATCATTCAAATCTCCCCAACTAATAAGGCCACCCAGATTATTTATTACTGTATATGCTGATGTTGTTTCTGATTTTAATTGTATTATATCTTTTATTGTTGATATATCTAGCATTTCCTTACCATTTAAATTATTTTGATCATACACAATTTTTGATTTTTCATCAAAATCAAATTGTGGTGCAAATGAATTAGTGGACCCCCAATTAATTATAGAACCATTTGTTTTAAGAGCACTAAAAGCATTATTATTAGATATTAAATCAGTAAATCCTACATTTTCAAGAATATCTCTATAAACTACATCAGTTTTTTTCACAACACTAATTTCACTAAATGTGAATTTAATCTGTTTAAATTGTCCCTGATTTCTCGTGCTACGTGTGGCGACTGTCCCAGGCAAATTTGGATCTTTTTCTCCCAGATTAAATCTATCAAATATTTTAAATCCTAGTTTGCCTACCCAACGATGAGGTTTCCCCACATTCCAACTCTGCCCCGATTGAATTGAGCGCATTTCTCCTGTAGGACCTCCTGTTTTAATAGTGAAACTATATTTTTCTCCATCACTATTTGTTGAGGCATCTTCCCCACCAATAACTATTCGTCTACTATTCGGTGGAAATTTAAGTTTAACTTCTTTTGCCAAATTCCAATCTTCTGAAAACCACTCCTCATCTTCTTCCTTATAATATAATTCCAATTCTAATTGCTCTGGATCTGTATCACTTGAAAGTTCTATAACAAAATTATCAAGTTGTATTTCTTTATTAGCCCATTTATCCAAATCTACATTAATATAAACTCGTTTATACAATTTAATCTTTTCAACCATACTACCAACACCATAATGCATAGTTTCGATTTGATTTTCGTCAAAATCTTGCATTTGGGTCGAATTGTGTATACTAGGATCATATAACTTACCCTCGTATAATTTAACTTCTGCAGCAGCTTTTTGTTGATCATTATAAACTGGCAAGAGGTAGTAACGATCAATTTTTCTTGATTCATTGTAGTTCCGACCTAATCCTAATCGGGTCCTAGGCACTGGTGGGTCCTTTTCCGGGTTTCCTCGTGTCAGTCCACCAGGAGTAGCTTGATTATTAAAACCTACAGGCCACGTTGAATTTGCCTGCAATCCAGACTGGTAATTTCCATTGCTATCCATAAAAGATTCCCATGAGTTAACATCCTGATAAGTTGGTTCAGATGTGCCTATGGTCGATGTGTGAACCATAGTTCTAAAATCTATATATGGTCTTAATTGTAAACTTTCCGTTAAACCAGAATAATTATTTCTATTTGAGGCAATATCAAATTTGGCATCGTTCATATCCTTTGTGATATACCACTCGCCATTTTGACCATTCTCCCAAGTGTGGTTAGTGTTGTAATCTATCAACCTTTCACCATCATCACCAGATCGTGTGCCAGCGTTACCCCATTGTATTTTTACTGGGTTATTAAAAAAGTTCAAATAATATTTTGAATCCTCACTAGAGGATGAACGTCTTTGTAAATTACCACCCTCCCACCCAGATGGTCCTATTCCATTTACAATCCAAGATTTATCTCCTTCCTTTAATATCATTCCTTTTTCATCATCATCCAAATTATTTTCGAGCATTTCAATATTAAAAAAAGGCTCAGTTTCTTCTTCTGCACCAGTAGATCTATTAACTTCAGGTAATTCAGTATTATTTAAGTAAGCATTTACTAAAGTGTCAACATCACCAGTTAAATCATCTCTTAATACTGATCTTCTAAGAGTTAAGTAATTATAAGACATTATATAATATTATAAAATATAATTATATAATTTTAAAGGTATTATAAAAAAAAGAACTTAGTAAAAGTAACTAAAAAAAAAGTTACATTTGATTATCC
>MDTD01049026.1_pt1 | contig 13662 bp, 13 predicted proteins | sample 811221 | NCBI WGS metagenome assembly MDTD01 (sample SAMN05326646, study PRJNA326480) | marine metagenome | isolation source: seawater | place: Pacific Ocean: South West | collected 2011
ACATGGTCATTCAATTAAATATTTAAAAGCAAGATTAGCAGTCTGTTTTGGTGGCAGAGTGGCAGAGGAGGTTATTTTTGGAAAAGATAATATTTCAACAGGAGCAGGTGGGGGAAGTGGATCAGATATAAATCAAGCAACTCAACTTGCAAGAGCTATGGTAACAAAATATGGGATGAGTGAAGAAATGGGCCCAGTTGAGTATGGCGAAAATCAAGAAGAAGTTTTCCTTGGAAGATCTGTAACTCAAACACAATCAGTTTCTGAGGAGGTGGCTCAAAAAATAGACAAAGAAATCAGAAAACTAGTTGATGAGGGGTATAACAAAGCCAAAGAAATCTTAACTGAAAAAATTGATGATTTACATAAAATTGCAAAAGCTCTTATCACATATGAGACATTAACCGGTGAAGAGATAGAAAATATAATTACAAAAAATATATATCCTGCGGACAAACAAGACTTAAAAATTGATGATGAAAAGAGTTCTGCTCTAGGTGCTATGGGCCTTAAACCAAAAATTGTTCATTAGTCTTAATGCCTAGATATTACACTAGAGCGTGTAATTTCTATTATGGAAACATATCCAAAAAATTAGTCAGGAAAAAAAAATCCTTGCCTCTAAATGGAAATAGTCAAATTTCATTTGATCAAATTGAATTAATATCAAGAAAATCAAAAAAAGTAATTTCAATTAATAAACTAAAAACTTTATCCGAATCATTAAAAGAAAAAATAAATAATGATTTGAAAATCATAACTTCAAAAAAAAAAAATTTTGCTAATTTTAATTTTTTAGAACTCCCAAATATAATGGGAATATTAAATATTACTCCAGACAGTTTTTCAGATGGAGGAAAATTTAGTATTAAAAGTAAAGCGATTAGTCACGCAATACAAATGTTTAGGTCCGGAGCAAATATAGTAGATGTTGGAGGTGAGTCAACTAGACCAGGATCGAAAGAAATAAATGCAAAATTAGAATGGAAAAGAATTAATGAAGTATTAAAGTCTATCAGCAAAAAAATCCCTATCTCATTGGATACTAGAAAATCAGAGATTATGGAAAAAGGGATTAAGTTAGGTGTAAAAGTTATTAATGATGTGTCTGGATTAAATTATGATCCCAAAACAAAAGATCTTTTAAAAAAATATAAAATACCTTTTATAATTCAACATTCACAAGGCACTCCTGAAAACATGCAAAATAACCCATATTATAAAAATGAGTTACTAGATATCTATGATTTTTTTGAAAAAAAAATAAAGTTTTTAAGATTAATAGGTATAAAGCATAACAATATAATTATAGATCCCGGTATTGGTTTTGGAAAAAATTTGAAACATAATATGAATTTGATTTCTAATATTTCTATTTTCCATACTTTAGGTTTTCCTATACTTGTAGGAAACTCGAGAAAAAGATTTATAAAAGATATATCAGGAATAAATGACACAAATGAAAGGACTGGTGGGACTGTTGCTTCATCACTCTATTTAATGATGCAAGGAGTACAAATTTTAAGAATTCATCAAGTAAATGAAATTTTACAAGGAATAAAAGTTTTTAAAAGATTAATTAAAAATTAATGACAAAAAAATATTTTGGAACTGATGGAATCAGAGGTGCTATTAATAGTAAAAACATCAACGGTGATATGTTTTTTAAATTTGGTTTAGCCTCAGGAACTTATTTTAAGTCACAAAAAAAAAAGAAGCAAATAGCAATTATAGCCAAAGACACCAGGTTATCTGGATATACTTTAGAGCCAGCCTTAGTTTCGGGATTAGCTTCAGCTGGGATGCACGTTTTTACTCTAGGCCCTTTGCCAACTAATGGCTTGGCCATGCTTACGAAATCAATGAGAGCCAATATGGGTATTATGATAACAGCATCTCATAATCCACATTATGATAATGGTTTAAAATTATTTGGACCTGATGGCATGAAATTGTCCGATAAAATAGAAAAAAAAATTGAAAATTTAATTGATAAGAAAATCCATAAGAATTTATCCAAACCTGAAAAGCTAGGAAGAGTGAAAAGATTAGAAAGTGGAACAAAAGATTATATTAAAATTCTCAAAAAAAATTTTACAAAAGATTTTAATCTAAAAGGTTTAAAAATTGTTATAGATTGTGCCAACGGAGCAGGTTATAAGGCTGGACCAGAATTATTAAGATCTTTAGGGGCAAAAGTAATAGCAATAGGCGTTAAACCAAATGGTTTTAATATTAATCAAAATTGTGGATCAACATTTCCAAACAATATAAAAAATACTGTAAAGAAATACAAGGCACATCTTGGTATCTCCCTAGATGGTGATGCTGATAGAATTATTATGTGTGATGAAAAAAGTAATATTATAGATGGTGATCAAATTATTGCAGCGTTAGCATCGAGGTGGAAAAATAAAAAAATGTTAAAGGGAGGCGTTGTTGGTACCCTAATGTCAAATTATGGTTTAGAAAAATTTTTTAAATCAAAGAAAATAAAATTTGTACGTGCAAGGGTTGGTGACAGGTACGTTAAAGAAAAAATGAAAAAAAATAATTTTAATCTAGGTGGGGAACAGTCTGGTCATATTATTTTAGGAAAATTTGCAACTACTGGAGACGGATTGTTGGTAGCCCTGGAGTCATTGTATGCACTTCGGAAAGGTGTTAAATCAAGTGAATTTTTTAACAAGTTTAAAAAAACTCCTCAAATTTTGAAAAATATTGAGGTGAAAGATAAATCAGTAATAGATATACCTAAAATAAAGAACGCTATTAAAATTGCTGAGAATTTAATGAAAGGACAAGGTAGAATTTTAGTAAGAAAATCTGGTACTGAGTCAAAAATAAGAGTTATGGGTGAAAGTGATAATAGAAAACTTTTGAACAAATGTATAAACATTATCTTAAAAAAGATAAAATAAATTGAAACTAAAATCAAAAATATTAATAATTGCTGGCTCAGATTCTTCAGGTGGAGCTGGAATTCAAGCAGATATTAAGACGGTTACATCATTAGGCTCTTACGCTATGACTGCTATTACAGCCATAACTTCTCAAAATACCAAAGGCGTTAAAACAATAGTTCCAATTGCTCCTAAAGAAATTTTAAACCAGATTATACATACTACAAAAGATATTAATCCAGATACAATTAAAATCGGAATGCTACATTCCTCAAAAGTAATAAATGTAGTTATTGACTCTTTAGGTAAGATAAAAACAAAAAAGATAGTATTAGATCCAGTTATGGTCGCCAAAGGAGGTACAAAATTAATTGATAACAAAGCCATAAGTTTGATAAAAAATAAATTAATAAGTAAGGTCACTTTAATTACTCCAAATATACCTGAAGCAGAAATACTAACTAAAACAAAAATTAGAAACAAAGAAGATATGATAAATGCAGCTTCAAAATTATTAAAATTTGGTGCTCAAAATGTTTTAATCAAAGGAGGGCATTTAAAAACTAAATTTGTATACGATTTATTTATTAATAAATTTGAAAAAAAAATATTTATCTCTAAGCGATTTAAAACAAAAAACACCCACGGCACAGGATGTACTTTGTCTAGTGCGATAGCTTCTTTTTTATCATGTGGAAAACCCCTAAAGAAATCTTGTGAGCTTGGAATAATGTATGTAAATTCAGCTATAAAAACAAATCCAAAATACGGTAAAGGCCATGGTCCAATAAATCACATAAATTCGATTAATATAATTAGGAAATTTCAAAAATGAAAAATATAGCTGTTGTGGGCTCTCAATGGGGTGATGAAGGAAAGGGGAAAATTGTTGATTGGCTATCAGAGCAAGCTGATGTAGTAATTAGATTTCAAGGTGGTCATAATGCTGGACATACTTTAGTGATAGATGGCATTACTTATAAACTTCGATTACTTCCATCAGGAATAGTTAGAAAAAATAAAATTTCAATAATTGGAAATGGTGTTGTTGTTGATCCATGGGCTCTATTGGATGAAATAAATGAAATTCATTCAAAGGGAATTGAGGTTAATACAGAAAATTTCATAATTTCAGAGTCTGCAAATTTAATTTTGCCATTTCATAAAGAAATGGATGAAATAAGGGAAGATACAGCTGGTAAAGCAAAGATTGGAACAACAAGAAGAGGAATAGGACCTGCGTACGAAGATAAAGTTGGAAGGAGATCAATAAGAGTTATGGATTTAAGATCAGAAGACAATCTAGATAAAAGATTAGAGGCAGTTTTGCAACACCATAATGCTATCCGAAAAGGGTTAGGAAAAAAAATTTTTAAAAAAGATAAATTAAAAAAGGATTTATTAGAAATTGCTCCAAATATCTTAGAATTCTCTCAGCCGGTGTGGTTAAAAATTGATCAATTTAAAAGACAAAAAAAAAAAATTTTGTTTGAGGGTGCACAGGGTATTTTGCTTGATGTAGATCATGGCACCTATCCTTTTGTTACATCTTCGAATACAGTTGCATCAAGTGCAGCTACTGGAACGGGTTGTGGACCAAATTCCATTAATTATGTATTAGGAATTACAAAAGCATATACTACTAGGGTAGGAGAAGGACCTTTTCCAACAGAACTGAAAGATAAAGTAGGTGAGCTACTTGGGACAAGAGGAAAAGAATTTGGGACTGTGACCAGCCGTAAAAGAAGATGTGGCTGGGTTGATGGAGTTTTAGTTCGACAAACAATTAAGATTTCAGGAATAAATGGTATAGCCTTAACTAAGTTAGATGTTTTAGATGAGTTGGACGAAATTAAAATTTGTGTTCATTACGAGTTAAATGGGAATAAGATAGATTATTTACCTGCAGCAACAGAAGATCAATCAAAAATAAAACCAATCTATAAATCTTACCCTGGCTGGAAGGTATCTACAAAAGGTATCAAAAATATAGATGATCTCCCTGAAAATGCTAAAAACTATATTTATGCTATTGAAGACTTTGTAGGAGCTAAAATATCAAGTATTTCTACAAGTCCAGAAAGAGAAGACACTATACTTATTGAAAATCCTTTTGAAATTTAATTTACTGGTAGTAAATTTTTGGATTTTGCTAACAACAACATATGTTTTTGAAGTTTTTCAAAAGCTTTATTTTCTATTTGTCTAATTCTTTCTCTACTAATTTTGAACTTTTTGCTTAAATCTTCGAGAGTGGTTGGATTATCATTTAATCTTCTTGAATATAAGATTTCTCTTTCTCTCTCATTCAAGACTTTTATGGAATCTTTCAATAAATCTTTTCGTTGTTCCATTTCCTCGTGGTGAGCAAATTTTAAATCATGGTCTAGTTCTTTATCAACCAACCAATCCTGCCATTCATCGCCATCTTCTCCAACCTGAGCATTAAGTGAAAACTCTTTTCCAGATAATCTTCGATTCATTGATACAACTTCTTCTTTACTAACATCAAGTTTATTTGCTATTTGGTCAACATGTTCATTTCTTAAATCACCTTCCGATTGAGGTGCAATTTGATTTTTTAATTTTTTTAGATTAAAAAATAATTTTTTTTGAGCACTAGTTGTACCTATTTTTACTAAACTCCATGATCTCAAAATATATTCTTGAATTGACGCTTTAATCCACCACATTGCGTACGTAGCTAACCTGAAACCTTTTTCAGGTTCAAATTTTTTCACTGCTTGCATCAAACCAATATTACCTTCTGAAATCATTTCATTAACTGGTAAACCATAGCCTTTATAACCCATTGCTATTTTTGCGACCAATCTAAGGTGGCTAGTAACTAACTTTTCAGCTGATTTGATATTTCCAGTCGTTTTCCAATTTTTTGCAAGCATGTATTCTTCTTCAGCATCAAGCATTGGAAATTTTTTTATTTGCTCAAGATACGCAGAGAGCCCCCCTTCGTTGCTTAAAATTGGAAGATTATTATTAGTTGTTGCGTTCATTGATAGTTTATCTAATTAATATTTAATATTTTTCAATATTTTATTTACCTGTATTTCTCAGCATTTTTAAAATAATTTCAAGCTCTTGTGGTAAAATCGAGTTAAAAATCATCTCCTTATTTTTTTTTGGATGAATAAATCCAATAGTTTTTGCATGCAAGAACTGTCTGTCTAAATCTAGAAGTTTTTTTTCTAACAAAGCATCAATGTTTTTTATTTTTTTAATTTTCTTTTTATATTTATCGTCACCTACAATACTATTACCTAAATGATTCATATGAACTCTAATTTGGTGGGTTCTTCCTGTTTCTAATTTACATTCTAATAAACTTAAAGTTGGTGTTTTTTCATTTTCAAAAAGTTCTATCGTATTATAATTTGTTATAGCCTTTTTTCCTTTTGTTCTACTCACTTCCATTAGTTGTCTATTTTTTGAACTTCTAGTTATCAGAGTTTCAATTTTTCCTTTTGAAGGTCTAATTTTACCCCAGATTAATAAATGATAAATTCTTTTTATAGAATGTTTGTTAAATTGAGCAGAGAGATGCTCATGTACATAATTATTTTTTGCAACTATTACTAAGCCTGATGTATTTTTATCAATTCTATGTACAATTCCAGGTCTAAGTTCGTCTCCGATATTGGATAGACTGATTTTATTTAAACTCATTAATGCATTTACAATTGTATTATCATAATTACCTGCGCCAGGATGCATAACAATTCCAGCAGGTTTATTAATAACCATTAGATCTTCATCTTCAAAAACTATATCTAATTTGAATTTGTAAGGCTTTAAAGAAGTTTTTTTTGGCTCTGGTATCGTTAAATTAATAATGTCTCCATATGAAATCTTTTTAGCTGGATCTGTAATAATTTTATCATTTATTTTTAATTTTTTATCTAAAATTAAATTTTTAATCCTTGTTCTGCTTATTTCCTTCTCTTTAATACTAATAAAAGTATCTACACGAAGATTTTTATCACCTTCACTTACAATCAAATTTATTTTTTTTTTCATAAAATGGTATATTAATATTAAATGCGCTTGTAGCTCAACTGGATAGAGCGCCTGACTTCGGATCAGGAGGTTCTAGGTTCGACTCCTAGCAGGCGCACGGCTTATTCTCCCATATTAATTAATGTTCCTTTTATTCGCGCTTTCAAAAAAGAAAAATAAAATAGCCCTATTCCACACACTAGATAAATAAAATTTAAAAAATATGCTTGATATAAATTCTCATAATTTATTGTGTTGTTTAAAAGAATATTTCTAGTTTCATCAAAAACGTAAACTAACGGCAAACCTTTTGCAATAATTTGAAAAAAATCAGGAAGAATTTCTATTGGATAATATATACACCCAAGTGGTGCTAATAAAAACAAAGACGACCAGGCAATATTTTCAAAAGATGGACCAAATCTTAAAAGTCCTGCACTAACAAATAAACCCAGGGTTATTCCAAAAACATATAAACTTAAAAATAGCAAAATTAGAGGGAAACCTAATTTGATTAATGAAACCCCAAATAATGGTGAAGTTAAAATTATCGCAGGAACTAGCCCAATTAAAGTTCTTATTAGAGCTGTAAAAATAAGTGAAATAATTATTTCTTTGATTTTAAGAGGTGCAATAAATAGATTAGTAAAATTTCTACTCCAAATCTCCTCTAAAAAAAGCATATTAAAACTAATACTGGATCTAAAGAGAATATCATAAAGGATTGCGCAAGTTAAAATTACTCCAAGAGTATTATTGTAATAATCACTATAAGTTGAAAAAAATTTAGAGATAAAGCCCCAAAGAATTATTTGAATTGTCGGCCAATAAATTAAATCTAAAATTCTTGGTAAGGAGCTTTTAATAAGAAAAAAATGTCTTAAGAAAAGACCATACATTTTATTTAAGTTCATACTACTTCTCTCGTAAGTTTTAAAAAAACTTCCTCCATGTTTTTTCTTCCATGTTTTTTTATTAATTCTTTAGGATTTCCCTGATCAATAATAACACCTCTATTCATCATAAATACAGATGAGCACAATCTCTCAACTTCGTTCATGTTATGGGAAGCAAGTAAAATTGAAGTCATATTTTCCTTTTGATATTCCTCTAAAAAACTTCTTACAAAATCTCCCGTTTCAGGATCAAGTGATGCAGTAGGTTCATCTAGGAGTAATACTCTAGGATCATTAATTATAGATTTAGCAAGACTAACTCTATTTTTTTGACCAGAAGAAAGCTCTCCAGTGATTTTATTTATAAATTCATTTAGCCTAAGTTTTTCTGTTAGATAATCAATTTTAGTCTTCAATCTTTTGACATCATAAAGTCTGCCGTATACTTCTAAGTTTTGTTTAACAGTCAATTTTTTTGGTAACTCAATATAAGGAGAAATAAAATTAAGTTTATTCATCAAATCTACTCTGTGATTTTCAATTTCAAGTCCATCAATTAACACTTTTCCATTAGTCGGTTTTAATAGACCAAGAATCATTCCAATTGTTGTAGTCTTTCCACAACCATTAGGGCCAAGAATCCCGATTATTTCGTTTTTTTTAACACTGAAGGAAATTTCTTTTACAGCATAATTTTTATTATAAGTTTTTGATAATTCAATTAATTCAAGAGGAGCGGACATTAAAATTTTGATGCTCTTTTTAGTCTATCATTAATTGTTTTTCCTAATCCCTTATTAGGAATTTTTTTTACAGAAATAGACTTATATTTTCTATTTTTTATTTTTCTTAGGGTACTATATAAATTTTTTGCTGCTTCTCTCAAATCTCCCCTCTTGGATAAAAAAAAATAATTTGATTTATTTTCTTTTTTTTTTCTAATTAATACAAAAGCATCTCTATCATTATATTTTTTTACGTTTAATTTAACTGGTATACCAGGTGAGTAATGAAGATACGATTGACCTGGAAAAGATATATTTTTGGGATTAGAATTTGTAAAAATCTTTTTTTTTAATATTTTTTGAATCGTAGATATTTCAAGTCCGCCCAATCTCAAAACTTTTGGCTTCTTTCTAAGATCTATAATTGTTGATTCTAAACCAATAGATGATTTTCCACCTTCAAGTATAAATTTGATTCTTTTTCCAAAATCCTCTTTTACATCAGCAGATCTAACAGAACTAATTTTTGATGATAAATTAGCACTGGGAGCTGCCAAAGGAAAATTAAGTCTTTTGAGTAAGTTTCTTGTTACAGGATGTTTAGGGAATCTGACTGCTAAAGAATTTTTTTTGTTCGTAACAATATTAGAAATTTTAGAATTTTTTTTTAAATCGAGCACAAAAGTTATTGGACCTGGACAAAACTTTTTGTAAAGCTTAAGAAAATCATCATTTAAAATACAATCTGCTTTTAAGTTTTTGAAATTATAATAGTGAACTATTAAGGGATTATTTTTTGGCCTTTTTTTGAGTTTAAATATTTTTTTGCATGCAATTTTAGAATATGCATTTCCCGCTAAACCATAAACAGTCTCTGTAGGTATAGCTATACATTCATTATTTATAAGTAGTTTTTTTGCTTTTTTAATATTTGCAAGATTAATTTTCATGTATTATCTGAAGTAATATATGAAAGATAAAAATTTACCAAATAATTATAGCTCTTTATCTCTTGAGGAATTGACTGATAAAGCTAATTTGATGATCAAAGACCTTGAAAGTGAAAAAAACTTAGAAAGTTCAATTGAAAAATATCAAAATTTATTGAAACTCAATAATATTATTGAAAAGAAATTTCAAACAAACATCAAAGATATAAGTGTAAAGACAAAAGAAAATATAAATAAAATAACTTTAAAAAAAAATGCAAAAAAAGCTAAATAAGATTGCTAATGATACAAATTTGTTTTTAAAAAATTTTATTAAAAAACAAAAAAAATCTGAATTAATAATACCTATGAAATATGGATTATTTTCAGGGGGCAAGAAAATTAGGTCAAAAATTTTAATCGATGTTGGGTTATTATTTAAAATAAATTATAAATCTTTAATAATTATAGGCTCTGCAGTCGAGTGCATACATGCATATTCATTAATTCATGATGATCTTCCTTGCATGGATGATGACTCAATAAGAAGAGGCAAACCATCAACACATATTAAATTTGGCGAGTCAACAGCTGTACTTGCTGGTAATTCTCTTTTAACTATGGCTTTTGAAATTTTAAGTCACAAAGATTTAAATGTTTCTGAAAAAACAAAGGTAAATTTAATTAATAAAATTTCAGAAAGCTCTGGTCATCTTGGTATAGCAGGTGGTCAATATTTAGATTTAAACTATGAGCATAAAAAAATTTCAAAAAAAAAAATTATCAAAATGGAAATAAAAAAAACTGGCAAGCTTTTTAGTTTTTGTTGTGTAGCTCCTTTGATTTTGAGAAACAAAATGTCAAAAGAAATTAAAAAATTTGAAAATATAGGATCTGAAATTGGGTTATTATTTCAGCTAGCAGATGATTTAATTGATCACAGGGGAAATTTATTAACAGCAGGAAAGAAAACTGGTAAGGACAAAAAAAGAGGTAAGGCAACTCTAATTAGTTTACTAGGATATAAAAATACTGTTAAATATGCTGAAAAATTAATTTTTATGATAAATAAAAAAATAAAAAAATATGGCAACAGATCAAAAGACTTATCGGAAACTTTAAATTATATTTTGTATAGAAAAAAATGACAAAAAAATACGAATACTTGGATCAAATTAATTTTCCATCAGATTTAAAGAAGGTTCCAGAATCAAAACTTCAAAATGTAGCTAATGAATTGAGAGAAGAATTAATTAATGCTGTTTCAGTTACAGGTGGCCATTTAGGAGCAAGCCTAGGAGTAGTTGAATTAAGCGTTGCACTTCATTTTATTTTTAATACACCAAAAGATAAATTGATTTGGGATGTTGGTCATCAGTGCTATCCACATAAAATTTTAACTGGACGAAAGGATAAAATTAGAACCTTGAGACAAGGTGGTGGTCTCTCAGGATTTACTAAGCGAGCAGAAAGCGAGTATGATACTTTTGGAGCAGCTCATAGTTCGACCTCAATATCTTCAGCTTTAGGCATTGCTGAAGCAAACAAGTTATCAAATAAATTAGATAATGTTATAGCTGTGATAGGCGATGGTGCTATTAGTGCAGGCATGGCCTATGAAGCAATGAATAACGCAGGCGCTTCCAAAACAAAAATGATTGTAATTTTAAATGATAATGACATGTCTATCGCCAGACCAGTAGGAGCAATGGGGACCTATTTAGCTAAAATTTTTTCTGGTAAAATTTATTTTAGTTTAAGAGAAACTATTAAGTTAATTACATCAGCATTTTCAAAAAGATTCAGCGCTAAAGCTGGTAAAGCTGAAGATTTGCTCAGATCCGCAGTTACAGGTGGAACATTATTTAGTTCACTTGGATTCTACTACATTGGTCCAATTGATGGACATGATTTGAATTCTTTAATTCCAATACTAAAAAATGCTAGAGATTCGAAACATGAAGGTCCAATTTTAATTCATATTAAAACAAAAAAGGGTAAAGGATATTCTTTTGCTGAAGAGGCTAAAGATAATTATCATGGTGTGTCAAAATTTAATGTAAAGACTGGAGAGCAGTTTAAGAGTTCAAATAAAACTCCTTCATACACTAAAGTATTTGCAAATACACTAATAGAACATGCTAAAAAAGATAGCAAAATAGTAGCAATAACTGCAGCTATGCCAGACGGAACTGGTTTAAACATTTTTCAAAAAGTGTTCCCGGAGAGAACTTTCGACGTTGGTATTGCAGAACAACATGCTGTTACGTTTGCTGCTGGTTTAGCAACTGAAAATTACAAACCTTACGCAGCAATTTATTCTACTTTCCTACAAAGAGCTTATGATCAAGTTGTGCATGATGTAGCGATACAATCTTTGCCGGTGAGATTTGCAATCGACAGAGCAGGGTTAGTTGGTGCAGACGGACCAACACATGCTGGTAGTTTTGATACAACTTACTTGTCAACTTTGCCAAATTTCGTGGTGATGGCTGCTAGTGACGAAGCTGAGTTGGTAAGGATGATAAATACCTCAACAGATATAAATGATAGACCTTGTGCATTCAGATACCCAAGAGGTTTAGGATTAGGGTTAAATTTACCATCTATTAGTGAAAAAATTGAGATAGGAAAATCTAGGATCATAAAAGAGGGAAAAAAGTTGGCCATATTGAATTTTGGTGCAAGACTAAATGAAACTTTAATAGCTGCAGAAAATTTAAAAAAGAAGGGTATAGACATAACCATAGTTGATGCAAGATTTTCTAAACCTTTAGATGAAAATTTAATTTGGCAATTAGCAACCACTCATGAAGCAATTATGACTATTGAAGAGGGTTCTATTGGAGGTTTTGGCTCTCATGTTGTTAATTTTCTATCAGAAAAGGGTTTAATTGATAATAATTTGAAGTTTAGATCTATGACACTTCCAGATATTTTCATTGATCAGGATACACCAGAAAATATGTATAAACTTGCTAGTTTAGATTCAAGTTCAATTGAGGAAAAAGTTTTAGATCTTTTAAATTCAAATATAATTTTACAAAAACAGAATTAGAAAAATTAACTACATTGAGCTTTATTTAGAAGATAGTGGTCTAATAACACACAAGAAAGCATAGCCTCACCTACTGGAACTGCTCTAATACCAACACATGGATCGTGCCTTCCCTTTACTGATATTGATGTATTTTTACCAAATTTATTAATTGTTTTTCTACTTTTTAAAATTGAAGATGTAGGTTTAACTGCAAAAGAAACAATTATTTCTTGTCCAGAGGATATACCCCCAAGTATTCCTCCTGCATTATTAGTTTTGAATTTTAATTTTGTTTTGATTTGAGAAATTTCATCAGAATTCTCCTCACCTGATAATTTTGCTGAATTCATTCCAGAACCAATATTTACACCCTTAACTGCATTAATACTCATCATTGCAGATGCAATATCAGAATCTAACTTTGAGTAAATAGGTGCCCCTAAGCCCGCGGGTATACCATTGGCTCTAACTTCAATAATAGCTCCACATGATGATCCTGCTTTTCTAATACTTAATAAATATTTCTCCCATATTTTTAACATAGATTTATCTGGGCAAAAAAATGGATTTTTATTAATTATTTTATCATCCCATTTTTTTGTATCGCATCCAAGTATTCCTAATTGTGTAACTCCAGCAGATATTTTAAACCTTTTCCCCAATTTATTTTGTAGAACTTTTTTTGCTACAGCTCCTGCTGCAACTCTAGTTGCAGTTTCTCTAGCTGAGGATCTTCCACCACCTCTGTGATCTCTAATTCCATATTTTTTAAAATAAGTAAAATCTGCATGTCCAGGTCTAAATTTATCCTTTATATCCTTGTAGTCTTTTGAACGCATATCTTCATTATAGATTATTAAAGATATGGGAGTTCCTGTTGTTTTACCCTCAAACACTCCTGACAAAATTTGAACTTTATCACCTTCTTTTCTTTGAGTAGTAAATTTGGATTGACCAGGCCTCCTTCTGTCTAATTCCTTTTGAATATCTTGCTCATTTAATTGAATTAATGGTGGACAACCGTCAATTATACAGCCTATAGCAGGCCCATGGGATTCCCCCCATGTTGTAAAGCGAAAAACCTTTCCAAAAGTATTAAATGACATTATTTATATTGTATAGATTATTTTGTTTAAATTATGAATGAAAAAAACT
>MDTD01168906.1_pt1 | contig 13662 bp, 11 predicted proteins | sample 811221 | NCBI WGS metagenome assembly MDTD01 (sample SAMN05326646, study PRJNA326480) | marine metagenome | isolation source: seawater | place: Pacific Ocean: South West | collected 2011
ATTTTTTTTAAACTGTTTTTCAATTTTAATCTTATTCATTTTAATTTTATCTAATCTTTTTTAAAATTTTTTTAAATAAGCTATCGTCATCTTTTTTAATTACTTTTTTAGTTTCATAATTTTTATTTAACAATTTATATGATTGTTCAAACCATTCTCCAGAATTATAATTATATCCGAGAATATTTGCATATTTTTTAGCCTCGTTCTCTAGTCCTAAATGATAATGTATCTCAACCAAGCGATGTAATGCTTCTTCAATAAATATTGTCTTATCATATTTTTCTACAATTATTTTCAACCTATTAATTGCCGGTACCCATTTTTGTATAGAGATATAATATTTCGCTACAAAAAGTTCTTTTGCTGCTAATTGATTGATAATTAAATCTTTTTTAAATTTTAGATCTGTTGCATAATCTGTATTGGGATATTTTCTTATAAAAAATTCAATTCTCTCATTAGCTTGCAATAAGGGTTTTAAATCTTTTTTTTCATCATTGATCTGTTCAAAATATATAACTGCTAACAAATAATTCGCGTACATTACATTGCTATCTGCTGGATATGTTTTTAAATATCTCTCTAAATTTTCAACAGCCTCCTCATATAAATTAATTCCATAAAGTGAGAAACTTGACATAATTGCAGATTTGGCAGCTAAATCTACTTTATCAAAGTTTAATTCTGCCTCCGAAAATTTTTTACTAGCATAAAAAAAATCATTTTGCTCAAATGCCTCTAGTCCCTCTTTATAAACCGCATAAGCATCAATTTTGTCAGAAGGGGTGTAAATTAAATCGTCTTTTTTTGAACAAGAGAGAAAAAGAAAAATTGAAATTAAGATAGTTGTTACTTTAAAAAACATATCTTAAATAAATATCAGATTAAAAAAAAATTTTAAGTAAAAAACTACGACTAGGCGTTTATTGCAACACGAAAAGGCTGATTAGGGCTTATTTTTTTAGTAATTATTATGTCCTCTAGCTCTGAGTACACAAAAGATGATTTAGATTTGAATAATTTCCTTAAAAACTTATTAGTAAGTTCATGCCCACCCTGATGACAATTTACTTTTCCTAAAACTCTAAAACCAGATAACATAAAATCTCCTGCTAGATCCAGAATTTTGTGATTTACAAACTCTTTGTCGTTTCTCAAACCATCTTTGTTTAATATTTTATCTTCTCCGACTACTATTGCATTTTCTAAAGAACCACCTTTCGCTAAACCCATTTTTTTTATTTTTTCTATATCTTCATAAAGACAGAAGGTTCTGGACTCACAAACATTTTTTAGATCATCTTTTTGGAAATTAACAATGTTACTTTGATTGCCAATCACTTTATTTTTATAGTTTAAGTGGAAATTCACCTCAAATGATGAGCGATTAGGTTCAATTGATATTTTTTTCTCTCCAAGATCACTTGAAACTTTTTCAATAATTCTTAAATATTTTCTTTTTTTGTTTAACTTTTTTATTTTTGTTTTTTTTAAAGAATTTAAAAAATCTTTAGCTGAACCGTCCATAATTGGAATTTCTTCATTATCAATTTCAATGCAAGCGTTATCTATTCCAGTTAAATAAAGAGATGCCAATAAATGTTCAACAGTTGTAACTTTTACTCCTTTTTCGTTTGCCAAAGTTGTACAAAGTTTTGCAGAAGTGACATTTTTATAGTTGGCAATAATTATATTGTTATTTTTAAGGTCAATTCTTTTGAAAATTATACCTTGATCCTCTTTTCCAGGAAAAATTGTGATCTTTGACTTTTTTCCGTTATGTAATCCTACACCTTGAAAACTCAGTGGTTTTTCTATGGTTTGTTGATAAATTGCTTGCATGACAAAAGGTTATACAAAAATAAGTTTAAACACTTAAAACAACTAATGTTTCTGAAAATGACAAAAATTAATTAAATAAAAGATCAAAAAACCGTGAAATCAGCGTTTTTTTTGCCTTTACTATTGGAACAGCCTCTTTTTTCCAACCAAAATGGACTATTTCATGAGCATTTGAGAGGGTCTCCTCGTGAGAGATTTGATCTATATTTTTTATTTTAAATTTTCCGCCATCAGAAAAAAATTTGTTAAAACTTTCTTTTAATATTTTTAAATAAATTGCATCTTTGACATTTATGTCTAAAAAAATCGGGGTATTTATTTTAAGAAGTTTTTGCACATTTGAGTTTTTATATAAAATAATTTCTGCAAACTCGTTAATTCTTGAACTAGCAATATCTAAAATCATTTTTTTTTTTATTTTTCTGAACGGTATATCGCCAAAGAACTCCTTTTCAATATTTTCATTGTGATCAAAATTTAATTCAACGCTGTAAAGAAATTTTTTAATTTGATCGATTTTTAATGATGTAATTTTTGAAATATCATTTATTATCAAATCTGAGCCAAATTTAAACTCTTGAGTCATTTTTAAAGCTGAATTTTCAAAAAATAGTATTTTAATATTTTCTTTATTAACTTTTATATTGAAAAAAGTATCAATTCCATTTTTTTTTTCTATTGAAATTCCTTCAATAAAACTTTTAATTAAGATTTTTTGTATTCTTAAATTGCATTTTACAAAAATATTATTCAAATTTTTGTAATCGTTTTTATTCATGAGCAAAAAAGAAAGTTCATGTATATAAAAATCTCCAAATAAACCTATAGGAATATTATTAATTTCTTTTTTATCAAGATTAAATCTGTTGTTAAAAATATGAACTATTTTTTTATTTTTTTCATATTCATTGATATTTGATTTAAGTGTATTTAAAATATAAGTAATATTTTCTTTTAATAGTTGAGATCCATTAAGTCTTTTATATCCAGTTAGATTAATATATGAGAAATCAAAATCGTCTAAAATCAAAATTACATCTTTAAAAGTAAAATTAATTTTTTTTTCTATAAGGTAAATGTTTTCACTTAAAGTTTTCTGCACTACTTCAAAATTAATCATTTTATTATTTTGTATTTCTTTTATTGGAAAAATTATTTTTTCCTTAAAATTAAATATATTATTTTGATCAAAACTACCGATCAAAAAAATACACTCAAATCTATTAACCTCAATAAATAAAGAAAAATTATTTCGCATTTATCATTTTAAAATAAGTTGATTAGTAATTCTATAATCAAAAGATTTATATTTTTTTAAATTATATTGATCTTTTATTTCAAAAAAATTTTCAAGACTGCTAATATAATTTTTTATAGGTAGTCTTATTATTTGATTCTCTTTAGTAGTCAAATCCCATCTATTAGAGTTAAATAAATGAAATTTTGTAATTAGATCTATCGGAAAATCAATCTTTTTTATTTCAGAGTAAAAAGTTTTAAAACTTTTTTCATCACCGAATACAATTGGTAAATTTTGTAACTTCTCGGTCTCAATATATTTAGCAATTTCCCCTTTTTCCGTAAAAAATTTTTTCTCTCTTTTATTTTGTATCAAAACAATAGGGTTTTTTTCAAAAATTTTAATTTTTATTGTTTGAGGATATTTTTTTTTAATTTCGAAGCTTTCTATAAAACTATTTTTAGAAATTTCATCTTTTACATTTAAAGGATTTATTAAAAAAATACTTGTTTCATATAAAAAAGATAGTTCTTTTTTGATATCTTCTTCATTAAGAACGTAATTATTTTCAATAATAATTTTTTTAACTTTAAAAATAGATTTTATATTTAGTTTTTCTAAGGGACTATAAGTGCTTAAAATTAATAATAATATAACAGCTATTGATAATCTTTTTTTCATCTATTGACACTAGCGTCATTTAAAATTTTCTCTATTAAAGTCGAAAATTTCATACCTTGATAACTTGCAATTTCTGGAACTAATGAAAGATTAGTCATGCCTGGTTGAGTATTTGTTTCTAAAATATAAAATTTATTCTTGTAAAACTTAAAGTCAGTTCTAGAAATACCTTTGCATCCCAAAACTTTATGCGCCTTTTTCGCAATTTTTAATACTTGTCGATATTTGTTTTTTTTTAATCTTGCTGGCATAACGTGTTCGGTTTTTGCAGATTTTGTATATTTAGCTTTATAATCGTAAAATGATCTTTTTGGAATTAATTCTATCGCGCCCAGTGGAATGTTGTTTAGAACTGCTGCTTGTATTTCTTGACCCCCGATAAATTGTTCAAGCAAAAGCTCATCATATTTTTTAAAAAGATATTTAATTGATCTTTTCAAATCTTTTAAATTTTTGTTAATTTTAACTCCTAAACTTGAACCCTCATTAATTGGTTTAACTACTACAGGAAAACTCATTTTGTTTTTTCTTATTAGTAAAGGAATATTCTTTTTTTTTATCTCATTTTTTTTTAGATAAAAAAATTTTGGGGTAGTAATTTTGTTTTTGATAAAAATTTTTTTAGAAATAATTTTATTCATTGCATTATATGAGCTTATTATACCAGAATGAGTGTAGGGTATTTTTAAATATTCAAAGTAACTTTGAGCAACACCATCTTCCCCGTCCTTTCCGTGCAAAGCATTAAAAATAACATCAATTTTTGACCTTTCTATTAAATTAAAATTTTTAAACTTAGGATCAAAAGTTGAAACGATATATTTTTTTTTTTTAAGAGCTTTTATACACGCTTTGCCACTATCTAGACTAATTGGCCTCTCGCCAGATGTACCACCTAAAACAACTAAGACACGCTTAAATTTTTTTTTCACCAATTATTTTGATCTCTAATTCAAGATCAACCCCAGTTTTTTTATTGATCGTTTGTTTTACTCTATTAATTAATTTCTCAATATCGGTAGAATTAGCTTTTCCGTTGTTTACAAAAAAATTACAATGTTTCTTAGAAATAATAGCATCTCCCTCCTTAAATTGGTCACATCCTGTTTCTTTTATTAATTGCCATGCTTTTTTATCTTTTGTAAAATTTTTAAATGTACTTCCGCAGGTTTTGACTTGGCTAGGTTGAGATATTTTTTTTCTTTCAATCATATCATTTTTTATTTTTTCGATATTATTTTTTGAATTAGTTTTTCCTTTTAATTTTACTGAAGTAATTATAATATCTTTAGGAAGATCAGTGCCTCTATAGAAAAACTTAATATCATCTCTTTTTATTTCTCTCTCCTCACATTTGTTAAGATCGATTATTTTTATCGAGTGCAAAATATTTGAGATTTCAGCTCCGTAGCAGCCACTATTCATAACAACAGCTCCTCCTATTGATCCAGGTATACAAGACAAAAATTCCATGCCGCCTATTTCATTATCTTCGGCAAAAATTGATATTTTACGATCTAAAGTGCCTGCTCCTGCCTCAATAATTGTCTTATCTATTTGATTTATTTTAGAAAAGCTAGGACCTAACTTTATCACAACTCCTTTTACACCTTTATCTCTTATCAAAATATTTGATCCAGCACCAATTATTGTAATTTTACGTTTATCTTTTTTATTTTCTTTTAAAAATTCTATCAGCTGATTTTTATTTTCTGGTTTAAACAGAAATTCTGCAGGTCCTCCAAGATTAAACCAGCTATAATTAGACAAACTTTTATTATAAGAAATATTTTTACCAAATTTATTAATTAATTCCTGATTTGAGTTCATAAAACAGCTTTTAGCTCTCTCATCCACTTAGAAATAGATCCGGCACCCATTCCAATTACAATTTCATCTTCAAATAAATTTTTTCTAAAATATCTTTTTAATTCTATATTTTTTTTTAATATAATTACTTGGGTTTTAGACATTTTAGAGATTAATTTTGCAAAATTAATTTGGCTAAATTTAGAATTTTTCTTTTCACCAGCAGCATACAAAGGGCAAAGAATAACGATATTAGATCTAACAAAAGATTTAGCAAATTCTTTTTTTAAAGACAGAACTCTAGAATATCGATGTGGTTCAAAAACTGATATAATTTTTCTTTTTTCTGATACATTCTTAATTCCATTTAATATTGCAGATATTTCGGTTGGGTGATGTGCATAATCATCATAAAAATCGTTTTTATTTTTTGTGAATATTTTTGTCATTCTTCTCTGAACCCCAGAAAACTTTCTTAGAGATTTTTTTATAATCCTTTCGGTTACACCAATATTTAAACATACTACTATTGCTGCAGCAGCATTTAGGACGTTGTGCTTTCCCAAAAGTTTTAAGTGAATATTTTTTATCTTAATTTTTTTTCTATCTTGGCTTTTGTAATCCAAATCAAAGATGGTGTAATTGAATTTAAATTTTATGTTAGATATTCTGTAATGTGCATCAGAATTTTCTCCATATGTCAAAATATTTTTATTTTTAATTTTATTTATAATCTTTTTAATTCTTTTATTATCTAAGCAAATTACTGCTTTTCCGGTAGGAGGTGTTTTTTCTATAAACTTAATAAATGAGTTTTCCAAATTCTTATAATTTTTGTAATAGTCTATATGCTCATAATCTATATTAGTAACTATTGAGTAATTAATAGGAAGTTTTAGAAAACTGCCATCTGACTCGTCTGCCTCTAGTATTGCCCATTCTCCTTTACCTAGCTTTGCGTTGCTATTTAAAGAATTAATTACACCTCCATTTATTGTCGTTGGATCTAATTTTTGATCAGATAAAATCTTAGAAACGAGTGAAGTTGTTGTAGTTTTTCCATGAGACCCAGTGATAATAATATTTTTTTTAAGTGAAACAACATCAGCTAATACATCTGCTCTGGAATAAATCGGTATTTTTTTAATACGGGCATATTTTACTTCACTATTATTGTTTTTAATCGCAGATGATCTTACTAGTATTGTTGCGTTTTTTACATTTCTTTTAGAGTGACCAATGAAAACTTTAATACCTGATTTTGCACAACTTGTAGTATTTTTATTTTTGTTTTGATCGCTACCTTGAATTTTGAAGCCCATATTTTTCATAATCTGGGCTAATCCGCTCATTCCAATTCCACCTATTCCAACAAAATGGATAACTTCTTTGTTTCCTAGGTTAATTTTTTTCATAAAATAATTTATTTAGAATGTTATTTATATTGTTATAAACATCTTTATCAGAATATTGATTCTGATTAACGCTTAATTTTTTAATTATGGATATATCATGATAAATTTTTTTTATAAGAGTAGGTAATTTATTTACTAAATCTTTTTCTTCTATTAGAAAAGCGAATTCCCTTTTTTTATAGTAAAGAGCATTTTTCAATTGATGATTATCAGCTGAGGACGGAAGTGGTATGGTAATATAAGGCACGTTCGAATTCGTAAGCTCTGCTAACATCGAAGATCCAGATCTAGTAATTGCTAAATTTATTTTAGAAAAATAATTAGTTAAATTATTACTAAAGTTAAAAGTTTCGTACTCAATATTATTCTCTTTATAATATTTATTTAAATCTTCACTTTGATCCTTTAAGCATTGTTGAAAAATTTTTAGACTTACACCTTCATCTTTACATTTTCTAAAAATAGTTGGAAGTATTTCACCAAAAACTTTTGCTGCCTGGCTACCACCTAAAACTAGAATATTTAGTTTATTATTGGTTTGGTTATTTAATTTTGATTTTGAAAAGAAAATTATTTTTTTATCAATAATATTTCCAATTTCTTCTAATTTTTTATTGTATTTGCCAGGTAGACCTTCTAATTCTTTGCTTGAAACAAAAATTTTATTTGCGAATGGTAATAAATATTTATTTGCTTTTCCTATGTATAGATTATTTTCATAAATTATAATCCTAATTCTTAAAAATGATGCCGCAATGCAAATCGGAAAAGATGCATAACCTCCCATGCCGAAAACTATTGAAGGTCTTTTGATAATCAAAAAAATCAAAGAATTTAAAATTGCAAATAACACCATCAAAGAAGTAAAAGAAATTGTTAATATATTTTTTTTATTCAAAGGTGTAGAGAATAATGTTGAAATTTTTAAATTCTTAGTATTTCTTATATATTTATATCCTCTTTTGTCTGTAACTAACTCAACATTATAATTCATTTCATATAAATGATCTGCTAAGCAACAGCCTGGTAATACATGTCCGCCTGTTCCACCTGCTGCTATTATTGCTTTTATTTTTTTAGTCATAGAGGTAAGTTGTATTTTTTGTATAATTCAAAATTATTCCAGCAAGAATTGCACTACTGATTAATGATGATCCGCCATAACTTAGAAATGGCAATGTCATACCAGTTGCGGGGATAAGACTTGTATTAACCCCAACATGAATAAAAGTTTGGAAGACAAGTAAAGCCGAAAGACCGCATAAGGAAATTTTTATAACTTGATCATTTTGATTAATACAATTTTTTATTATTCTAAAAGATATATATAAAAAAATTAAAATTATTATTACAGAAATAATAGATCCATACTCTTCAGAAATGATTGAAATTATATAATCTGTATGGGCTTCTGGAACTCTATCTTTCAGAATTCCTTCTCCCATTCCTTGTCCTTTAAGGCCGCCAAGTTTTATTGCATCTAAAGCAGAAGATGATTGAAATTTATCACCTTTCGATGGATCAATGAAAGTAATTAAACGATTTGTAATGTAATTAAATTTTTCAGGCATTAATAATAGTAGAGAACTTATTGATACAATAAAAACTAAAAAAAAGATAAAAATGTAAAGTAAGCTCAGTCCTGAGACAAAAACCGTTGCGATCCAACTGCCAACTAAAAGAATTGATTGTCCTAAATCTGGTTGATCAACTAAAAGAGCTATTACAGATGATAATAATAAAAAACTTAAAAAATATTTCATCCGATTATTTTTTAATTGCCTAAAATTTAAAACTTGAACAGTAGTTAGAATAAAAAAAGGTTTAAGAAGTTCTACAGGTTGTAATCTAAAAAAGTAAAAGTCTAACCATCTTTTAGCTCCTTTAACCTCGATTCCAAAAAATGGAACCAAAAAAAGTAATATAAAAAAAATAATGAATAAAGGAATTATCACTTTGTTTAAAAGTGAGGTTTCTATCATTGAAATAACCATCATTATTGTAAGAGCAAAAAAAGTAAAAATTAAGTGCCTTGAAAAATAGAAATAATAATCTTTATTGAGCCTCTCTCCTGCCAGCGACGATGTTGAAGAAAAAGAGAAGAATAATCCAAGAAAAAAAAGTGTTAAAAAGCAAAATAAGATTTTTTTGTCCATATTCCGCCAATTATTTATAATCTTAAATTTAAAGATACTTTCTTGCATAATTTCTACTCAATTGTTTAAATTCTTCTCCCCTTTTTTCAAAGTTATCAAATTGGTCATAAGAGGCCGCAGCAGGGCTTAAAAGAACTGTGCAAACTTCATTTTTGTGAAGTTTTGTATCTTTAATTATCTCAACAAGGGAGTTTTTTAAGTTTCTAACCACACTAAAATTTAATTCATTTTTAACCTGGTTCTTAAAAAAATTTGTATTCTTTCCTATAATATAAGATTTAACTATATTTTTTTTTACGTTTTTTAAAATAAATTTATCTTTTTTTTTTGGTAATCCACCAAAAATCCAAAAAATATTTTTGCTATTTTTTAAAGCGAACTTAGTTGCCTCAAACGAGGTTGCCTTTGAGTCATTTATAAAAATAAAATTCTTTTTTTTTAAAAAAATTTCATATCTATGCGGTAATCCCCTAAAAGAGCTTAAGGAATTTACAAAGGATTTTGTGCTAATTTTTAGTAATTTCGATAATTCAAAAATATGAGACATATTTTCATCATTCATACTATTATTAAAATATGAATTCTTAATCTTAGATTTAATTTTTCTATATTTTTTAAATTTAGGAATAATCAATTTGCCTAGAAGTTTTCTTCTCTTAAAATTTTTTTCAAATTTTTTGTTAACTAATGAAAACTGATTCTTATTTTGGAGGTAGAATATTTTGAATTTAGCATTAATATAGTTTTTCATATTCCCATGCCAATCAAGATGATCATTAGTTATGTTAAGTAATAACGAATAATCAGGACTAATAAATTTTGAGTATGATAATTGAAATGATGAAGCTTCAATAATTAAAAAATTATTTTTTTTTGGATTTAACTCAAGAATAGGTATACCGATATTACCTCCTAACAATGATCTGAATTTATTTTTTTTTAAAATATGGTTAATAATTTTACAAGTTGTTGACTTACCATTGGTGCCAGTAACAACAATACTTTTAAAGTTTTTTTTAAATAAAAAAATTAAATCTAAATCAGTAATAATTTTTTTTTTAAACTTGGTTAATTGATTTCTGTATTTTGAGGTTAGTAAACTTATTCCAGGGCTTAAGATTATATAATCAACTTCTTTTATGCACTCATTTAAATTTAATGGCCTTTTATCTTTATATAAATTTTTTTTATTATCATCCCATATGTAGAAATTCTTCAACTTTTCTTTTTTAAGAAATTTAATAACCGATCTTCCTGTAACACCTAAACCGTAGACTAAAAAAGTTAATTTTTTTAAATTTCTAGTTGAAAACATTGGCTACCTGAGTTTTAAAGTAGCTAGCCCCACAAGTGCTAAAATAATAGCTATAATCCAAAACCGAATTACAATTGTAGACTCAGCCCATCCTTTTTTTTCAAAATGATGATGAATTGGTGCCATCTTAAATATTCTTTTGCCGGTTAATTTGAAAGAAATTACCTGGATAATTACCGATACTGTCTCTAAAACAAACAATCCTCCAATAATTGCAAGTACAATTTCGTGCTTTACAATTATTGCAACAGCTGCCAATGAACCTCCAAGAGACAGTGAACCTGTGTCCCCCATAAATATTTTTGCTGGTGGTGCGTTGTACCAGAGAAAACCTAAACAAGCTCCTACAATAGATCCACAAAAAATTGACAACTCACCTACGTCAGGAATGTACTGGATTTGTAAATACTCTGAAAAAATCGTATTTCCAACAATATAAGAGATTAGTGTAAATGATAGTGCAACTAGCATAACCGGAACTGTTGCTAGACCGTCAAGACCGTCGGTTAAATTTACTGCATTTGATGCTCCTATTACTACAAATAATCCAAAAGGTATAAAAAAAATTCCCATATGCAAAACTAAATTTTTAAAGAATGGAAAATAAAGATCAAATAAATATTCATGGTCAGAATAATTAATTAGAATAAATAAAGCAGACGCACTAATTATTAATTGTCCTAAAAATTTATATCTTGATTTTAGACCACTAGAATTTTTTAATTTAATCTTTAAAATATCGTCTAATAGACCTAGACTACCTAAACTTAAAGAAACAAATATCAAAATCCATATATAAATATTTCTTAAATCTGCCCAAAGTAACGTGCTTAAAATAATACCTATAATTATTATTACGCCTCCCATTGTAGGAGTGCCAGATTTTTTGACTATATGATCAATTGGTCCATCTTGCCTAATAGGACCAGTTATCATTTTTTCTGAAAAAATCTTTATAAGAGGTGCTCCAATGATAAAAACCACTATTAAAGAAGTCATCACTGACAAGCCAGTTCTAAATGTTAAATATCTAAAAACGTTTAAAAAAGAATATTGATCAACTAATGATGTAAAAAAATGAAATAGCATTTAAAAACCTTTTATTATCCTTTTGCAAAAATTGTTTAAACCTGTAGCATTAGATCCTTTTATCATTAAATAATCATTATTAGATATTATATCATTCAATGTAAAATCTATATCTTCATCTTGTTGAAAAATATTTCCACGTTTATTTTTTGAAACATATTTATAAGTTATTAAACTTTTACAGCCCTTAACAAATACCTTGTCTATGTCGGACTTGTTAATAACTTTTGATAAATCTTTATGTAAAATTTCAGATTTATTGCCTAATTCAAGCATATCACCAAGTAATAAGTATTTATTAAAGTTTTGTTTTTTTATTGCATTAAAATTTTGTATTGCAGTTTTTACAGAAAGAGGATTAGCATTATAGCTTTCGTCTATAAGATTGAAAAATTTTTTATACCTAAAAATCTTATATATTTTACCCCTACCTGGTATAGCTTCATATCTTTTATAAAACTTTAAAATTTGATTAATATTTAAATCTAATAGTTTAAGTATAGCTAATGAAGCTAATACATTGTAAGTATTGATATTACCTATTTCTACAAAATAATCTTGATTAAAAATTTTTACTTGAAACTTTTTTTTATTATTTATTTTAATTGTTTTGACAGGATGAACATCAGCTTTTTTGCTGAATCCAAAAGTGATAATTTTAAGATTTTTTTGTTTAGCTTTTTTTTCTAAATATCTAAAATATCTATCATCTCGATTAAGGACAATTGTCCCATTTTTGTGAATGTTTTCAATTAATTCTCCTTTTGCACTAGCAATTCCTTTTAAACTATCAAAATTTTCAATGTGAGCTTCTCCAATGTTGGTTATGACCCCTATGTGTGGCTTAACGAGTTTAGATAAAAATTTTATTTCTCCAGCTTCACTCATACCTATCTCAAATATACCAAATTTATGATTGGCGCTTAGTTGTGACAAACTTAAAGGCACACCAAAATGATTATTATAAGATTTTGGTGAACAAAATGTTTTTCCGTAATTTTCTAACAAATTTTTTACAAGGTTTTTTAATGAAGTTTTTCCTGCGCTACCAGTTATTCCTATAATTTTAGCATTTGTATATGCTCTTTTTCTAGAAGCAAAATTATTTAAAAAATTAATTTCATTTTTTACATGAATTAGTCTTTTATTGAATTTTTTAAATTTTTTTGACGAAACTATGTAACTTGCTCCTTTTTTTATCGCTTTAGATATAAATTTTGATCCATCATTTCTCTTACCTTTGATGGTTAAAAATAGATTGCCTTTTTTTACAATTCTTGAGTCTATAGCTATACCCTGAAAATTTCTTGTTTTTTTTTTTCTATTTATTTCAGTTAAAATTTTTTTGTTTTGAAAAAAGGTTTGTTCATTAGTCGATATTCTTTTAAATTTAAACTTAATCTTTTTTATAATTTTTTTATCTGAAATATTTAAAACTTTATTTTTATAAATTTGTTTAGTCTCGTGACCTTTTCCCGCTACTACAATTATCTCGTTCGGCCTAGCATTTAGAATGGCTGTTCTAATAGCCTTAGACCTGTTTCCGATATTGAAGTAAACACCTCTGTTAATATGTTTAACGATTTCTTTTCTTATATTTTCGGGCTTTTCATTTCTGGGGTTGTCGTCTGTGACATAAATTTTTTGACAATAGTTATTTGCTATTTTTGCCATTAGTGGTCTTTTTTTATAATCTCTGTCTCCTCCGCAACCAAATACTAAAGAAGTAACTTGACCGTAAGAACTTTTTATTTCATTCAAAGTTTTTTTTAAAGCGTCTGGGGTATGAGCAAAATCAATGAATACTTTTATATTATTAGGAAATATCCTTACTAGTTCCATTCTACCGTTAACTTGTGATAAATTTTTCAGATTTGATAAAGAAAAATTTTTTCTTGGACTACATAATTTAGCTGCTTCTAATGCCATAAAGGTATTTTTATACCTGATGCTATTATATTTAAGACATGATTCTTTTTGTTTTTGGTCTTTTTTTTCGTTTATATCTATCAATTTTAAATTTCTTTTTTTAGAAATTTTTTTTAAAATTTTAAATTCTTTTATTGAACTATCTGATATTATAGTTTTTTTTTTACCTAATACATTTTTAAA